>JACCDG010871679.1_pt1 | contig 70125 bp, 99 predicted proteins | sample 7442471 | NCBI WGS metagenome assembly JACCDG01 (sample SAMN15323444, study PRJNA562643) | freshwater metagenome | isolation source: river surface water | place: USA:Blue River Watershed | collected 2017-08-17 | reverse complement strand
TCGAGCCGATAGAAGGAACATGAACACCGCCGCAATCCTCGCCGTCTGGCCGCGCGCAACGCCGATGAAGACGTCAGCCGGAGCGCTCCGCCGGCTCCGTTCCTTCCTTGGGCTCCCGGGAGTTGAGACCGTCGCTGTTCGGTTCGGCGATGGCTGGGCCCCGCTTGCCTTCGTCTCGCCGGAGGGCGAAATGCTCGCCGCTTCGATCGCCCGGGGCGGAGTCTTCGTGACGAACGATGCCGCTGCCTGGTCCCGAATCGAGAAGTGATCTCCAAACGCTAAAGCAATCTCAGCAAACCGTCGATAGAAGGAACATGAAGACCAACCCAGAAGTGAAGATGTTCGGCTGCTCCGCGGCGGATCTGAAGAAGGCACGCGACGCCCACCGGGTGCGCTTCACCGCGGGCGGAGCGGCGACGGTCCTGGCGGCAGACTCCGCGATGGCGCGCAGCATCCTCAGCGACGCCCAGGAGTTGCTCGCCAGCGACGCCGAGCAGGCGCGCCAGCTCATCAACCGGGCGAAGTTCCTCCTTATGGAGATGGCCAAGTGAAGAGGATCGCCGACATGAATGTGTTCCCCACGTTCGTCCGGGGCGAGACGACAACCGCCGGACTGATCATCAACGGCCACACCATCCACTACCGAATCGAGCGGGGCGGCAAGCTGCTCGGCTACGCCAGCAAGAAGGGCCGCAAGTGGCTGACCGTCTTCGTTGACGGCTCCGCGGGTTACCTCAACAAGACGCTACGGAGACTGTGCTGGAATCTGGGACACTGATCTAAAGTCGCCCCAGCAAACCGCCGATAGAAGGAACATGAACCCAATCCGAATCGACGGCCACGAAGTCTCGAAGCACACCCGCCTGGCGGAAGTTCCGGTGCGCAACGGCGTGCTCGCCCTGATCCACCGCACTCCCGGCTGGGAGCCGGCAGGCGCAGGCACCCGGATCGTGGGCGAAGCATGGGGAGCCCTCTTCCTGGCGAGCGACGGAACGACGCACGGGCAGTGGTTCAAGACGATCGGTGAGGCCCAGGAGAAGCACGGCCGAATGGTCGCCTTCAGCAAGGAGTGATTCCCGAATCGAGACGAAGAACAACCTGACTAAAGTCCCCAGCAACTTCAGCCGATAGAGTCCTACATGAAGACCACCCGCCAGCCGACCAGCTTCAAGGTGTCCTGGTTCGAGGTTCCGACTCACAAGGGCGCTGACGGCAACACCGTCTTCCTTCCCGGCGAGGAATGCTGGGAGACGTTCAAGACGCGCAAGGAAGCCAAGGCGCTGTTCCGCCGGCTCATCCTCGCCATGGACCTGCGCTCCAGCTACCGCGGCAAGGGGATCGTCGCCAGCGTCTACTTCACGGAGTGCTACTGAGATGATCATCAACGCTACCCTCATCGATGACCGGGGCTCGCCGTCTTCGTTCCAGTGCTGGGAGGGCTTCCCGGAGTTCCTCCGCCGCGCCGCCGACGCAATCGAGCGGGGCCGGGGGATGAGCGACGGTGCGCCGTTCTCCACCCTGGATCGCCCGATCATCCGCGTATTCGCTTACGAAGCGAAGTCAGGGAAGCTCACGGAGTATCGGCCGGAGCAGATCACGGAGCTGATGCGCCAGGCGCGTGAAATGTTCGCTCCCGTCGCTAAAGCCAAGCCAGCAAACGACCGATAAGGGGAACATGAGCAAGACAGACAAACTCAAGGAAGCGCTAGAGCGGGCGGAAGCCCGATTGGCCCGGGCGGCAAATGCTTGGGCCAAGGCTCGACTGCGCTACCGCAACCACCTAGCGGCGAGGGCAAAGCTCAACGCCGAACGGGAGAAGGAACTGGCCGCGGAACGTCTCCGCGCTGCTGCCGCCGGAAGGAAGGAACCATGAACATTCTCCGCAACGGCGACCGTTCGCCCCTTCCGCTCCCGCCGATGGATCAGTTGGTCGTCGATCCGAACCGCGACAGCTACAAGGACGCCACTGGCATCTTCGTCCGAGCAACCCGCCTGGGCAAGTGGGGGAGCCACGACATAGCGACGCTGGAACTGCCCAGCCTGGTCGCTTTCCTGACGTCGGCTCCCTTCGTCGGCGCCAACTCCGTTCTCGCCCTCCTGGACCACAGCGAGCGTATCGTCCAATGAACAAGCCCGACATCCTCCGCCCGGCGTCTCCGGCGGAGCTGGAAGCAACCATCGCTACCCTCGCCGCGGCCACAAAGAGAGTCGCGGACAAGATCCCCGGGAAGTCCGCCGTCAGCCTGGCCTACTGGGGAACGGCGCACCGTCTCCTGACCCAGCTCAAGGCGGAGCTGGAGGCGATTCGGGAAGGCTGACTAAAGTCGCCCCAGCAAACGGTCGATAAGGGTAACATGAGCAAGTCGATCCACAAGGTTGTTCTGGTCCGCATCGATGGTCTGACCGCGACGTTCGACACGATCGACCACGAGCAGGCCTGCCGGGAAGCCCAGGCGATGATGCTTGGGCTCTGGGGCTCCCGCTCGCCGGTCGTGAAGATGTTCGTCGCTCACGACGGCCAGCTGGATGAGGTAGACGTTGACGCGGTCCGGACGATGAAGGGGGGACTGTGAGCAAGCGAATCGAGGAACGAAAGGCGAGGGTGGCGCGCGGCGAGGAACTGCTCAAGCAGGTGATGGGGAGTTCAAACCTGTGGCGGAACCGCCCCGTCCAGGAGTTCCGGAAGTTCATCGCCCAGGACCGGATGCGCTCCGGCTGGAACGGAGTCTCGAAGCAAGACGTCAGCGACATGTTGCTGGCGATCAAGGATAGGGGGATCAAGCCATGATGATTGACCGATCGAAGTTCAAGGCCGGGGACCGCGTGGTCTGGTTCGATCAGCCCAAGCGTGAGAGGTTCCGCCGCACCGGCACAATCGTCGGCGTGGCCTGGAGCAAGCGGACCGGCCTGGAGTGGCTGATCGAAGTCGATCCGACCGGCGACCGGAAGTCAGTCAAGGCATCCTCCGCCCCGTTCCCGCTGAAGACGTGGGAGACGATCGCGAAGGGCGACCGGCTCCGGCTCGAAACGGGAGAAACCGTCACCGCTGACGACAAGCTGTTCTACATGGCGCGCCGGGGTGGCGGGGTGTCGACGTTCGCCATCCTCACCGACGGTCGCCACCTACCAGTCGAGCCGGGTGACGAAGTGGAGTGGCTGAACCCCACATAGCATGGGGAGTTCCGCACCGTCCCGAATCGGGACGGACCATCTCGAATCGAGACGACGACCACCAGCAACCCACCACCCAGCAGCCTCCAGCCCAGCACTTCGGTAGACTTCCGCACCGCTCCGTAGGATTTGGAGCCGGCGTCCACATCCCAACCTATCGTCCACATCCATGCCCCGTCTCCGAACAGTCACCTGCGATTGCTCCAAGTGCGTCGCGATGTGTAAGCGCTACCCTTGCCGGCCGCTCCCGCGCGAAGTCGCGAAGATGCCGCCGGAAGTGCGCGCCCGGCTGATGAGCCAATCGGAGGGGCAGGGGATGGGCGGGGTGCCTCACCTCCAGACCGGCACTCGCGGATTCGAGGGGGAAGAGGCACCTGACTTCGGCGTCTTTTGGGGACTCATCGAGCGTCCACAACGGTGCACGTTCCTGACGGCGGAGGGGAAGTGCGAGCTTCACGGGGTGTGCAAGCCCTATGAGGGTCGCGTTGCTGACTGTCGATCGAAGCACGACAAGGACCCGTTGCCGAACCTGAAGAGGGCTTGGCGCGGGAAGGTGGGCCGGAAGGTCCTGGCCGACTGGAAGGAAGAGCAAGACAAGCGGAAGCAGCAGGAGAGACGACAATGAACACCATTCGACTGATCGCGGTTCCGGACTCCTTCGGCTACTGGAAGGTTGTTCGCGCTGACAACCCGGCCGACGCCATCATGACCGGGCTCGATGAGCACCACGCCAAGCGCTGGGCGCTTGCGACACAACAATGACTCTCCCCGAATCCCTCACCCTCTTCGCCTTCTGTCTTCTCGGCGCGGCGATCGTCGTGCGCTTCGCCGTTCGTCTTCTCCTGGAGCAGTTCTGATGAGCACAACTGGAAAGCACTCTCCCCTCGCCGTCGCAAAGCGTGTCCTGTTCCTTGCCTACAGCTCCAGCAAAGCGATAGGCATGGGGCGACTCCAGGCCGTCGAGAACGCGACGGAAGAGCAGGTTTGGCACGCAGCCTACAACGCGACGGACTACCCGAACAGCCAGCACACGAAGCCCCGTCCTGGGCTCGTCAATGCGGACTACGTTCTGGGGAGACAGATCAAGCTGCGTATCGAGTGGGACAGAACGGATCTCAGCTTGTCCCTCCGAGACGACGAAGCGTTGTGGCTCGCCACATACCCGACGGTCGGAGACTTGTTGGAGAAAGCCCTCAAGGAGCTGGACTCATGAACAAGTTCTTCTGGTTGTCCTTCGCCGATGACTCCGGCTTTCTCGGCGCGGCGATCGTCGAAGCCCCCAACATCATCGCCGCGATCCAGAAGGCCTGGGAGCTGAAGATCAACCCAGGTGGGGAAGTGAAGAGCCTGGAGCTGCCGGGGGCGACCGAAGACAAACTGTTGCCGTTCGTCCCCAACTACCTCTACAGCAAAGCAGAGATTCAGGCGTTGGGTGGCGCAGCGAAGTTCTGAGCGGGGTATGATCCCCGCTCCCATGATCAAGCAATCCCTTCTGTTTCTCCTGGCGTTGGCGGCCTGTTCGGCTCCGCCGGCCCCGCCCACTCCGGAGCTGGAGCAGTTCGCAAAGCAGTTCGCCGCCGCACTTCCGCCGGTCCGGTTCGCGACTCTCGCGACCGATGCCGCCCCGCTCCCGGCGCAGACTCTCGCGGACTCCGAACTGTCCGTCACGGTCGTTGGGCACTACGGTGCCGCGCAGACTCGCGACCGCTCCTGGATCGTCCAGGTAGGCCCAGAGACTCGCATCGTCAGCTACAGCTCATCCGCAGGCGCGGCGGGAGCGATGTTGAATGTCCCCGGCTCGAACCAAGCTGACGTTCTGACGCGCCAGCTTTCGCTCCCAGCTCCCGTCGTCGCGGGCGATGCTCTCGTTGTCGTCAGCGCTTCGCCGGCCGGGTCGTTCTCGTCCATCGACGAAGCAATGGCCGTCGTCTTCGTCCCCTGGACGGTCAGCTCCAGCCAGCTTCGTCCGCCGGCTCTGGGGAACAGCTGGTTGTCGCGGTTCTTCCGCACGGCAGGGCCCATCGAAGAGTCGATGGTGGACATGGCGCGATGCCCCTCCGTGATCGACATGGCGCGCATCTACAAGCCGGGCGGCCCGGTCGATGCGGCCGGGTGGGGTGCGGCTCGCCCAACGGTCGCAGGGCTTCTCGCTGAGATGGGGAAGTTCAGCGGCGATCTCATCGATGGCTGGGGCGTCGCATCCTCCGCCCCGCTGAAGCAGCACAAGGGTTACGGCACCTTCTTCGGCGGTCAGGTGTCGACGGCTCTGTGCCTCTCGATGACGACGTTGCCGGCAGAGGAACGTCGGCCGCTTGTGCTCGCACTCGTCCAGCGAGGGCTCGACCAGATCGGAGCAACCTGCGACAACCGCGTGCTGTATCCGAACGGCGGGCACTGCCAGGGACGCAAAGCCCTCGTGATCTTCGCCGGCCACATGATGAACGTCCCCGCGTTCTGTCAGCCCAGTGTGTTCTTCCCGAACGTCTTCCAGGAGGATCGCGGCTACCCGAACCAGACCTGGTGGTTTGGCGGCGGCTGGACCGTCGGCTGGGCGTTCCGGTCGGAGCCCCCGTTCAACGGTCAGCTGCTCGCAACCCACCCGTCAACCTGGGGTGACCGGAACGCTCCGAACCACAACACGTGGAACTGGTTGTTCGGCTACTTCAGTCAGGTTGTTCCCTGCCAGGTAGGGTCCGCCCTCGCAATGTCGCTGATCTACCGTGAGGGCGAGTTCGGGAACTGTGTGCAGATGGTCCGCCAGTTCATGGCCGGCCCTCCGCCGGAAGCTGATGCGGCCCTCCGCGCCGCCGGCCACACGGTCCCCTGGGGGAAGGACTACGCGACCCCAGCCGGGTTCTGCGCGACCGCTTGGGCACTCTACGCGCCCGCGCCCCGCTAGCCGACCGTCGGGCCGGGGGCGGGGGTGATCGGGGCGGATTCCACACACTGCGGCTCATCCTTCCGGCTCAGAAGCCCCTTCGCCCTGGCGAGTGTCCGGAGGATCAGGATGGCGTGGCCCGCCTGGTGACAGGCATCGTCGAGCGCATCGTGTTCGACGCCCACCCGGACCGGGGGCTCAACCCCAAGGGCTTCCCCCACCTTCCGCAATGTCCGGAAGTCCCGTTCATGGCGGTGGGTGATCGGCCAGATCGACTCCGGCAATGTCGGGTTCTTCGCGCGCCAGGCGTCCTTCAACAACCTCAGATCGAAGCTGGGGGAGTTCGCCCACACTCGATGGAACCGGCCCCCGCGGTAGACCCAGTCAGCGAACGACGTCAGCCCCTGGGCAATGCGCCCGTGGATCGTCGCCGGGGAGAACACCCGCCGCCGGGCATCGTCGCTCTGACGCATCCAGAACAGAAGCGTGTCGGGCTCGATGACGCCGTCATCGGGGTGAAGGGAGACGTTGAAGTTGAACGTCGCTTCCGGCGTGCTGATGTAGCCGGAGTCGCCGGCATCCGCGTCGAAGCGCACGGCCGCAATCTGGACGATCATCGCCCCGGGTCCAACGCCCAGAGTCTCAAGGTCCACCATGATGTCGGGGAGCGTCATGACCAGGTCACCGTGACCATCTTCGCTTCGCGCTCCGATAGGTCCAACAGGCCGACAAACACCTTCTTGATGTCATCGTCCGTCCAGTTGCTGACGTCTTCGTCGTGCGACAGGCTCGTCTTCGGCAAGCCCTCATAACGGTAGTATGCGGTTGCGGTCCCGTCGTCAACGACAACTTCGATGGAAACGAGCTTCTGCTGCTTTGTCTTTTTCATGGTCAGGAAGGGAAAGATGGCGCGGACTCCCCATGCTGGTCATAGCTGTGCTCTCACAACTACGCACTCCTGGGAGGGAATCCAGGGCCGGCGGGTCAACCGGCTCGCTTGTCTCTGCCCCCTTCTCCCTACTTGTTCAGGGTAGGGTGTTGGGAGTCCGCGCCAAGAATGTCAGAGAAGGAACGGGGCCAACAGAAGCGGGACCGCGATCAGGCTCAAGAGGAACCAGAGCCAAGCCCGCTTGCGTCGCCGCTCCGCGAAGGATTTGCGGAGACGGGCGACAAGAAGGTTGTGCCTGACGCAAGCATCCGGGATGTTCGTGTGGCGCTCTTGGTGCTTCGCTTCGCCTTCGTCGTCAAACACCATCGTCTCGAACACAAGCGGCCCTTCGTCGTCGCTCCCGGTGAAGCGGTGGTCCAGGCCCAGGAAGACGGTTGAAACAACCCAGCCGAACATCTCGTCACGAGCAATCCTGCGGTCGGACTCTTCCATCCAACGCGCCCACTTGTCCAGGTCCGGCTCCGGAACCGGCTTGCCGCCCTTGAGGATGAACCGCCCCAGCGTCATCCGTGCTTCCTCACGAAGCCGTATTCCACGACGAAGGTGAACGGCCGTGCGAGGCTGTCCAGACTCTCGATCTCAGCCATCAGATACTGCGGGGTGAGCGTAGGGTGGTGGTTGCGGATGTTCCACTTGCCGGTGTCGCCAACGTTCGCCGTCGGGCACACCTGCTCATACAGGAGAAGCCCGCCCAGTCCGTCGGTGAAGGTCCCCGGAGCGTGGAACAGGAAGATGTCCGTTGACGGGTTCAGTCCCAGCGTCGCCAGGAACTCCGCCTCCAACCCATCCGTCTCGCGGAAGCGGTTGCGCCCCTGGGCCGGGTCGTTCGTGTTGCTCACGACACGTTCTTCATACAACCTGAGCTTGTGGCTGGCGAGTCCCGCGCCGAACGTCTTGATGCGGAACTTGAGCCCGTCGAGCCCGTTGGAAGTGCCCAAGTCGATCGCCAGCTTGGCGCTCTGACCCGGGTCGATGTCGACCGTCGCCGTGTAGACCCAGGAGTTGTTGCGTTTGATCTTCATGGTTCAGCGCCCCAGGGCTTCTTTCGCGGTGATTCCGCGTTCGCCCTCTTCGTTTGTCCAACAGTCGTTGTCCACCAACGACCAGTCGAAGCCTACCCGCTCCGAGACAGCGACAAGAATGGCCTTCCCATAGAACTCATACTCAGGCCACCAGGCTTCGTCGTCTTCGCCCAGGAGCCAGATCAGACCGCGGAAGTGGTCGATGCTGCGGTTGGCGGAGAGTCCCCGGCAGTTGTTCGCCTTGTCCCAAGCAAACGTCAGGTAGTCCCGTGCGGCTTCGCGGACATCCTCTGTGATCTTCAGTCGCTCCGCCTCCCACTTGACCGGATCGGCCACGTAGTCTTCCTTGAGGAACTGGCGAGCGTCTTCCAGGGGAAGGGCTTGGATGAGGCGAGACGTTTGCGCGCCGAAGAAGTCGTTGGGCGCGACAGCCTGGATGCGAGCAACGATCTCAGCAACGGTCCGGGGGATGGGGGTGAGGTCAGTCATGGAACGCTCTACTGAAGAAGAGACAAACCAGTATCAGGAAAAGGAACACGGCGGGGAGAAGCCAAAGCGGGCAGGTAACCCACCACCAAGACCAACTGACGGAGTCGGTCAGCTTGAGCCCCAGAAACAGAAGGAACAACGCACTCAGGAAGCCCAGGCCCCTTGAATGATGGTGGTGGACTTCTCCCGTCATCGGTCGCCCGCTTCTCCGCGACAATCGCACGGCTGGTGGTGGGACGGATAGGGACAACGCTCATCGGGGTCGCTCAGCTTGATCGTCATCAAGGTTCCGATGCCGTTACACTCGATGTCGCGAACAACGTAGCGCTTCTGTCCCAGGTAGAAGTCGCGCCCTTCCCGGACCTGAGTCATCAAGTCCGGGAACGTCGCCAGCGTCTCCCCGCGGGAGTCGACCACAGTGGTTTGCTTCACTTGAGCTTCCCCGTCAGGTCAACAACCTGGACGCGGCGGTCGCCAAGCCACGCCTTCATCTTCTCTTCGTTGCCCCACCAACATTGACACCCCCAGACGACGGTGCCGTCATCGAGGGTCATCCGCGGGTTGTTGCGCCCGTCGAGTTCCGGACAGGGTAGGTCCCCGTCATAGACTCCCCAGCCCAGGAATCTCACGTTGTCCTTGTCCGCGGACAAGACAGCGCCGATGCGTTCTCCGATGACGTGGCTCATAGTTCCTCCGGGACGAACTCGATGGCTGAGTGAAGCTGGTTGCGAACGTCGTTCCACTCTTCCTCGCTGAACGTCAGCTCGCCACAACGGGCGAACGTCATGTTCATCGCCTTGCTGGTGAAGACGCGCACGTGGTAGTGACCACCCAGCTTCTTGTAACGGAAGCGGATGATCACGGCTTCTCCGGCTCCGTGAGCAGCAAGGGCTTCCCGGACTTCGCCTCCACGGCGCGGCGGAGGTTCTTCATCATCTCCAGGAGCGCTTCGCCCTCCGGCATCTCCGCGATCGCCTGACGGATGAGCGCCCGGCCGGCGTCTGCGCGGTAGGTGCTCATGCGCTTCGCTTCCCGCAGCTCCGTCGCCTTCCGCTGGGCTTCAACAGCCTCCTTGTAGAGTTCGCGCATCAAGGGGGTGACGTCCACCCTGACCGCAAACCTCGAAGGTTGATCGCCGTAGCGTTCTCCGCTGTAGATGCTCACCTTGACGGTGTCTTGGAGGGGTCGGACTTCCCGGGAGTCGGCAAACTCCAGGCGGATGTCGGTCGCAAAGGTCCGCACTTCGCCCGTGACGACGTTGAGGGCTTCGATCGCCGGGCGAGCCATCTCAAGGGCTCGCTGGCTGAGCATGTCGACGTAGGCTTGTGCCGCCTTCCTCGCCGCTTCGTCAGCTTCGCGGCGCAACCGCTCCATGTCTCGCGCCGAGTCTTCGACGATGATGTTGATCAGGTCCCGGCGCTGGATGCGCAGCGACGGGGTGGGCCGGGGAGTGGCTTGTGTCTTGGTCACAGCAACTCCCCCTCAGCATTCACGACCGACCAGCCCCACGCTTTGCAGCGCTTGATGAGGGGCATTGCGTCCATCCAAGCCTCAGCCAAGTCTTCCTTCGGCTCGACATCAGGCAAGTCGCTCTTGAAGGCATGCCAGTTCGGCCCCGCTTCGACGCGACGGCCCAAGGCATCCGTCTCCGCAAGGCAGACGACGTAGCGCTTGGGCTTGGGCTCCGACGCCAGACCGATGGTCTGGCCGTCCGGCTCCGTCCTCTCCATCACTTGAGCCCAAGCCAGAAGAGTTCCGGTGGGTTGAGGATGAGTGATTCTCATTGTTGCTGCTCCCTGTAGCGAGCCTTCCAGCAAGGCGCGCAGAAACTACCCTTGAGCCCTTCCGTCGTTCCGCAATCGCGGCACTTCTCAGGAGCTGGAGGCTCATAGCCGTTCGTCCGGCCCCCGGGCGTTCTGCCCAAGCAGACCGGACATGCGCGCTTCCCTACTCCCTTCAGATTCTTCAGCCAGCGCTCGAATCCCCGCGTTGCGTCAGGCCAGATCCTCGCAAGGGTCACGTCGATCCCGTTCTTGCTGACGGTGTGGACGAGCCCGTTGCCGTTGCCGTCCAGATGCTCCTGTAGCCGGAGTTCCGGGTGCTTCAGATCCTTACACCAACCGACGTAGTGCCCAGCACCGCGGTATGGTTTGCTGAAGTGGAGCAGGTAGACGGTCATGACGAGAAAAGTGACGGGCCGGCAACTTCGGGAAAAGGGGAAGAAGGAGAGTCAAGTTGTTGCCGGGGTGTGGGCACCCCACCGGCCCGTCGTGTGCGAAAAGGTGTCGAGCCGGGGCCGGGTGTCTCGCTCCGCGGCTCGCCACCGCGCCATGCCCCCGTCCCCGGCTCAACACGCAGCTGTTCTACTCCGCCGGCTTCGTCGCCGGGCGGGCGACGTTGACGTGGACTTGTTCGATCGTGAGGCCGGCCATCGCCAGCTCCTGGAACTCCGCCGCAACTTCCTTCGCGCTGATCGTGCTGTTCACTTCGACCAGGACAAACATACGCTTGGGCTTGACGGGCTTCTTCGGGGCGTCGCTCATGATTCTACTTTGTTTGTTGCTCAGCAAAAGCGCTGAGAGGCCGGGAGAGTAGCGAGGGCTCCGCGGAGTTTCCCGCGGAGCCTACATTGAACTCAGTGGTGGCCCTTCTTCAGCATCCGCTCCATGTGGTCGTGAGCGTAGACTCGCTCACAGGCTTCCGCGCCGTAGCGTTCGAGGGCGTGCTGAACGTAGACACGGGCGGTCGGCAGAGCGAGCGTTGTTGCTTCGTAGCCGCAATGCTCGACAAGCGCGATCGCCAGGTCATTCAGGTCCGCGCAGTTTCCCTTGAAGTGGTCATACAGTTTCTGGGCTCGCTCCATCGGCGAGACGTTGAAGCCATAGAGCGAAAGCGCGATAGCAACCGACAGCGGGGAGTATTCAACTGGGATCTGAACCATCATCCTTCTCCAGTCTGTAGTGTCTCTTCGGGTCCGTCCAAGCACCACAACGACAACTGTTCGTCTTCCGGCTGGGTAGGGCCAACCCACAGTTGCCGCACTTCCGCTTGTCGGGGATGTTGAGAGTGAAGTTGACGCTGGGGAGTTCGCCCAGGCCGCCGGCATCAACTCCAAGAACAACGTCGCCATGCTTCCGCTTGAGCGACCGAAGGATGTCCAGCCATTCGCTCAGCAGCAATGGTTCTGGACCCCATCGGTCAGCTCATTCACGTCGAGCTTCTTCACGGCGAGACGGAATCGGCCGGCGAGAAGCCTCAGCGAGAAGGTCCCGCTGCCCACGGATCGTCTTCGCAGAGTCGAGCAGCGCCTGGGCAGACAGCTCGACAACCTTCGTGCCGGGCTTCTGGAGCGACAGCTGGAACAGCTTCGCGCGCTTGACGACTTCGGCGATGACGGCCGGGATGGCGCCCTCCAGTTCCTTCGCGACCGCGGTCAGGTCTGCGTTCTTCGGGATGACTCCCGCGCCGTAGATGGCGAGCAGCTTCATCACGGCTTCCGCGTCGGGCGGCGGGATGTTGATGACGGCGTCGAGTCGCCCTGGGCGAAGCATCGCCGGGGTGATGTTCTCGATGTGGTTCGTCGTCAGGAGCGTGATCAGGTTCATCGACTTCGTGTCCACGCCGTCGATGATGTTCAGGATGTCGTTCAGGTCCTGGTTGCGCTTCCCGTTGACAACAACGTCGATGTCCTCGCAGAAGATCACGACAGCAGGCTTCGCGTAGGGCTTCGCGAACTGGATCGCGCAGGCCAGCTCCTTCGCGGTCCGGACGTAGAGGAAGGTGATGTTGTTCGCTTCCGCGAACTTGCTCGCCACCTTCGCCGTCAGCGTCTTGCCGGTGCCGTAGACGCCAGACAGAAGGATGCCGCGCTTGAGCGGGATCCCGTTCAGCTCCAGGTCCTGGTAGCGCTGGATCGGCGTGAAGAGGTTCGTGCGAATGGCCATCTCCGTGTCCGTCGGGAAGGCCAGCTTGTTCTCATCGACCGCCGTGTCCATGAACTCCGGCTCCGGCATCTCCAGCGGCTCGCCGTCCGGAGAGAAGAACTTCACCGCCAGAGCCTTGCCCTGGTAGATGGAGTTGTCGCGGAGGTAGTCCGCAACCTCATCCATGAGCGAGTTCGCGAACAGATCGTTGCGCTGGAACGTCTTCATGACCGCGACATACTTCCAGCGACCGTTGTTGTCCTTCTTCGCGCTGGATGAGACGGTGCCTAGGTTGTTCGGCAGTCGCATCTCGCCCCACGGCACCTGGACCGTCTTGCGGAAGCCGATCTGGATGGTGAGCGTCGTCGGCGGGTGTTCGCCGAACAACGTCCTGACGGACATTGCTTCCGCCCAGCCGAACTTCTTGCGCAGGACTTGCATGAGGGCGTGCGCCCCGTCCTGGGGCGAAGCCTCGAACTCACGCACGATGTTGACCACCTTGCGTTCGTATTCGGCACGACGCTTCAGCAGGTCCATCGCCTCTTCGAGCGACATACCGGCGGGCAGCGTCATCTTCTCGCCGGAGTAGACGATGTCCGCGACGTTGATGGTGTGGGGTTTGGTCTGATCGAGACTGGTCATGGTTTCTTCGGGTTCTTCGGGTTCTTCGGGTTCTGACTCTTGCGGCAAGTTCGACGCGAACTTGTCCAGGTGTTTGTGGAGTGCTTGACGGATGAGGTTGTCGAGCAGCACCTTGAGCGGGTCCTTCTTCTCTACAGCTGGAGCCGGCTCACGGCTCCGTCCATCGTCGCCCTCCGGCGCATCGTGGTAGCCACCGCAGCGAGGGCATTTCCGGCGTGAGCCGCCGCTTCCGCGATCGTGTTCAGCGCCCTCGCTACCTCCAGCAGTCCGCACGGCTCGCACGGCGCCATGACCTTCGTTCCGTCGGAGTATTCGGTCAAAATACATCCGCACGTCTTCCGGTCTTGACCCACCACTAGTCTCGAAGTCGAGGGTGATGGGCTTTGTTGGTCTTGATTGAGCATTGAGTAAGGCTATCTCCGATGTGCTCAGCAAGCGCTTCTTTTTCTTCTCAGTAGTCATTGCTTCTCCGGGGGAAGGGGAATGAGCGTTCCGGGAGTTGCTGCGGCCGCAACCCAGATACTGAGCTTGGCTTGGAGCTTCCCCGCGTCTCCCGGAGCGTAGCCGGGTCCGTGGACCCGGCGCATACACTCCAGAAGGTGCTGAGCCTCAGCGGAAGTGAGGCTCAAGCGATCCTCCGCCGGCTTGCCTTCGTCTTCTTCCGCCGGTCGTGCTTCGCCCGGAAGCGGAGAAGCCCGACGTCATCGAACGTCAGCAAGTCTTCGGGCACTGCGGCCTTCGCCCGGTAGACGGTTGCGACGCTGACGCCGAAGTCCGCGGCGACGACAATTGCCCGGTCCCCCAAGTCGATGATCCGGTGCTGGATCATCCCGACTTGCTCGTCAGTGAGCTTTCGGAACGTCTGCGCAATGTAGAACGTAGTCATGTCCGCTGCTCCCGTAGTGGACTAGGCTGCCGCCAGGAGGGCGAGCATGCCGGTGATGAGACCGAAGAAACGTGCGTCCACGGAGTCCGCGTTGTGGACCGCGGAGATACCGGCGAACAGCTTCACGTTGTCGTATTCGGCGCGCACAGCTTCAGCAAACCCCGGCTGGTTCACAGCGGAGCTGAGGTGGGCAGAGCGCGCGATGGTGTAGTTGGCGATGTCCGCGGCGGACTTCTTCGCGGTCGCCCCAGTGTCCTTCAGGAACTGGTTGAGCATCTGCTCGGTGACGTTCTTCGAGCTGCTCATGGCGCCCTCCGCAGGTAGGTGTTGCGGGACTCGACAAAGCGCCGCAAGCGCTCACGGAGGGATTCGGCCGGAGCCGGTCCCAGCTCGCCCGCGTTGAGTCGACGGGTGATGTCCCCTTCGACAAGCCCATCCAGGAGGGTCCAGTTCACGGCGGCAATCTGTGTTGAGTTGTCCGTCGCCAGACCCTCATCTGCCGCTCCGATCTGGGGATTGGCAACTCCCGCGGAGTTTGTCTCACGGGCTTCCCGTATTGCCTGGACTCGCATCGAGGCCCAGGCATCGCGCATTGCGGGAAGCAATGCGTTGGACCGCGCCAGCGTCCCGGCGCAGGCCGTCGGCAGCATGAACGCTGCCGTCGCCGCCATCGCCCCTGCGCAGGCCAGGATTGCGAGCAGCACTTTCATCAGTGTGTGCTTCATTGTCGTTCCTTCTCGTTGTGGTGCTCCCCTTCCGGGGAGCGGTGGTTCACCAGTTGGGGCTCGTCTCGATTCGCTCTATCAAGCGCTGGACCACGTGTTCGTGAGTGTGCTTCGACGCCAGGTGCTCCATCGCTCCAAGAATCGCATCCCGTCGGCCCATCTTCAGCATCACTTCATCCCTTACCTCCGCATGGCTCTCACACTCTCGAACCGGGTTGGTGGTGAGGAATCCGTTTCCGCAGACTCCCCAGCCCAGGGTCTGGAGTCGAAGGAGGGTGCGGGACTCGCTGGGCTTCGACTCAATCGACCAGGACAGGGCACTCACAACGCTGTTGCCCGCCGGGTGTTCCCGGAACAGCATTGTGAAGACTTCCGACATCAACCACTCCGCCTCCTGACGCGTGTCTTCCGACACAGTCACCGGAATGAGGAAGGTCCAGATGTTTCCCTGCTTTGCGACCGTCTTTGTTCGGTAGCGGAAGATCTGGATCAGCCCGCCCTTTGCTGGCCCGTCTTCGTGAGCCTCATAGAAGGGTGAGTGGTCATCGGGGAGTTCGATGATCTCCCCGTGACGTGGTCCTTGAATTGCGAGGGCGCGGATCATGGCTCAGTTCGGGCTGGGTGGTCGGGGTCCGTTGAAGGCAGTCTTGCGAGCCTCTGCCAGATCGTCGACATGCGGGACTTGCTCCAGCGGAGCGTCCTGGGGCTTTCCTCCGGAAATGAGGAACTGCGCGAAGCGAGACAGCATCAGCACGATGGACTTTGCGTCCATCCCCGATCCTTTCCGGGTGGCGACCAGGAACAGCCCAACAGCATCTTCGTCCGGCGGAGCAAACCCCGCTCCCTGGAAGAAGCGGTCAGCCCGTTCGGGATCCTCCGCAACGCGGTCCATCCAGACGTCAAGGAGCCCGTGGAGCTTCGCGCGGTCCAGGATGATCGGGGGCTTCTTCACTTTTCCCCGTCGTTGAGGTAGACGCGACCCTCACGCACAACCAGACCGTGGCCGGCGGTGTAGTGCAAGTCCCGGATGCGATACACCGCCTGTTCGTAGGTGAGCGAACCCATCTTCATGACGTCTTCGACCGTCACACCCTTCTCCGACATGGCCTTCACGAGTGCTTCCCGATCGGTCCCCGCGCGGAGCGGCTTGATGATCGTCTTCCGCGGGTAGTTGAAGTTGAGCTTGCGCGCCTTGCCGTCCAGCGCATCCTCCGCCTTGGGCGGAGCGGCGACCGCCCCGCTGAGCGCTTCGCCGGCCAGGACCCGCTTTGCGTTCTGCGGGAGCACGGCGCGGCCGGCGACGTTGACGCGGCCCTGCTTCGAGCCCTCGATGGGCTTGACCTTCTTCGCCTCACGGGCACTCACGCGGGGAGCCCGGGGAGCCTTCGGTGCGGGCGCGGGCGCGGCGACTTCCGCCGGGGCCGGGTCGGAGACGACGGTGACGGTGGTCGTCAGGATCGCCAGCAGCTTCTTGCCCAGGGCGGGATCCTTCGACACCGCCCGGTCGAAGCGGGCGAGCGCCGCGGTGCGAGACGCGAAGCGCTTGACGGAGTCGCCCGTCATCTGGTTCCACTTCTGGATCAGTTCGGGGCCGGAGAGAGACTTCAGCAGGTCAGCGATGTTGCTCATGGTTCTGTAGGTTCTTTATCGGTTGTTTCAACAACCAACTTTACTCAACCTTGGGATTTCTTTGCGGCTCGTTCGTTCCTCCATCGGATCGCCGCGGCCCGGACTTCCGGGTCAGGCGACAGGATCATTGCGTCAGCAGCCTTGTCCTGGAAGCGTGCCTGCTCTTCGGCTCGCTTAGGGATCTGCCTCAGGACGGTGAGCAGCATGGCCTTGCCGAAGGTGTCGGCCATGTCCGTCAACGTCCTGAGGCAGCATTCATCCAGTTCTTTCGTCTCCGGAGTGCCCAGAGCGCGGGCGTCATGCGTCTTCGCGCAAGTCCAGCAACGAAAGTGAATGCCCTGGTTCATTGCTAGCTTGCGAACCGAAGACGGCCAGCACCCTTCCGGGTGAGGATCAGCTGATCCCCCTCCGTCCGGATCGAATCCGTGTTGCGAAGGAGCTGCACAACCTTGCGCACGTCCTTCCTCATCTTCGTCTTCAGCGCCGCGGGAGTCCGCGCGCCATCCGCGATCAGGCGGAGCACCTTCAGCTCCACCGCTTCGTTCTTCTTGTCCATGTGGGTTCTCGTGGTATGGGAAAAATGGAGGGCCAACGTTTCACAACGTGAGCCATCCGACGGGCCGTCAGCCAACCCGTCACCTGCCTTTCTCTCGTCTCGTTACCCTGCTAGCAACACACCAGCAGGGATCCATGCGTGGGAAGCCTACCCCGGGATGAGGGCGAGCGCTGCCTTCAGCACCTTTTTCTTCGCGACCGCGCCGACGCCGAACAGGTTGCTGTGGATCCGGTGGTCGCCGGTCCGGTTGTCCATCCAGGCTCCGCCCCGCTCGTGGTCGCTCCACTCCGTGTAGCAGTTCAGAGCGGCCCAAGCGGTCCCCTGGATGCCGGGGAGCGTCTGGCGTTCGTTCTCCATCCGCGCGGTCCAGTCAGCCACCATCTCCTTCTGCTTCGCGGTCCACTTCTCGAATGCCTCCGGGTCCTTCTCCGCGTCCGGAGCCTTGCCGAACGTCGCCACGAAGGCTGCTTCCATGAACATCTTCACCTGGCCGGCGCTGAGGTCCGTGTTCGCAAGCGCCCGGACCTTCTCGCCAAACCGCTCCACTTCCTTCGTCGCCAGCCCCAGGATCAGCTTCGCCTGGGCCATCTTCGCCTCGACATCGCCGGTGTGCTGGAACCGCACGCCGTAGCTGAGGTCACGCTCCGAGAAGCCCAGCGTGTTCAGGCAGACCGGGCGGATGCCCGTCGGGTAGAAGTTGAGCGAGCCGTGGCCGCCGTGGGCGTTCGAGCCGACCAGGTAGTTGACCAGCGAGTCCTTGGGGCCAATCTTGATCGTCTTCGGCAGCTCCAGGGCGAAGAAGACGCGGCGACCGCCGAGCAGCGTGCCGCAGGTGCTGATCTTCGCGTCGCCGGTGTCGACCAGGCTGTCCACGAAGCGGGCCAGGTCACCGTTGTTGATGGCCTTGTAGCCGTCGCTGACGAGCCCCAGCGCCGCGCCGTTGTCGTTGCGCACGTGGACGCGGTGCTCCGGGAGTTCGTAGACCTTCCCCTGGAAGGTGTAGGTGGGCATCACCAACTCCGTCTCCCAGTCGATCCCTTCGCGCTTCGCCGCTTCGACAGCGGTGAGCCCCTCCGGAATCTCGTTCCCCAGCTTGTGCCACACCTTGCTCTTGCTGCCCGTGTGAGCGAACTTGTCCGTCAGAGTGATGCCGTGAGCCATGTTTTTGTTTCTCCTGAAGGACTATATCGGCCGATCACTCAGCAGACTTTAGACCAGCAAGGACAAAAACACGCCCCCGCTACGGAACCACCCATAGCGAGGGCGAGCCCTCCAGCACCGCCCGTGCAAAGAAAACTAGAGCGGGAAGACGACGGAGTCAACCGCCGCCCACCACTCCGCTTCTCTCCGGTTTCCTGCCTCAGTGCCGCCGGTGATGGCGGCAATGTATGCGCTCAGCTCCGCGAGCCGGGGCGGATTCTCCGCCGCAAGGACTTCGCGAGCCACGAGAAGCCCCGCGAACGTCCAGGTGTTGACGTCGCCCGCTCCCGGTCCGCAGACCAGCGCGCGGTTCGTCGACACGAGCCCTCCGGGGACCGGCTCGCCGTCGCTCCACAGGCAGTCCGCGACCGTCCACCACTGACCGTTCTCCTGGAAGAACGCGAACTGGAGCATCATCCGACAGACGCGCAAGAGGATCTCACGCGCCGCCGTGTTGTTGGGTTGCTGCTTCAGCCCCTGGTAGATGCCGACGACGGCCAGCCCGTGCTCCCACATCGACATGTAGCGTCCAAGGGTCCCGTTGGGCTCATACACCTGCTTGCGACCGTCCGGCCCTCCGTAGCCCATGCACTTCATCGGCCCGGAGACGTTCAGCGCCGGGTTCGACAAGCTCATGTTGAGGTGCGAAGCGATGATGTTCACCCACTTCTGGCGCTCCGCCCCTTCCGTGAGCAGGAGGAAGTTGGCCCAGGCGCCGATTGGTCGGCCCTGGCCGCGCGGCGAGTCGACGCCATACGTGGGGAACTTCATCCGGTAGCTGGCGGCATCCGTCGTCACGAGATGCTTGAGCTGATCCTCCATGAGCGGATCGTCGGTGAGCATCATGTAGGCGGCCATCCCGTGCTGACTCCGGTGTTGGTCGTCATAGCCGAACCAGCCGGTGCCGGGGATCTCACCCGGACCCTTGCCCAAGCGGTCCTGTGAGACGGCGGGGTGGTAGTGCGTCGATCCGCTCCACGTCGTCCAGTTCGGGTGGGCTTCGAGGCGGAGCGGCAAGCCGTTCTGCTCATAGTGGTTGAAGCCCCGGAACAGCTCGCTGTAGCAGCTGTATTGGAAGACGCGGATGAACCGCGGGTCGTGGTCCAGGACCGCGTAGGTGCCCTTGGTCGCGCCGAAGTCTTCCTGGTCCCCGGTCATCCCCGGAGTCGCACCCAGGCCCACGGGACGGTCGGCAAACCAGCCGGCAGGGATGGACTGAGCGTCCAGGAACTGCTGCCACTCGATGTTGCGGCGGGAGACGTATTGCGGACCGAACCGCGGCAAGTTCTTCGCCGCCAGCCAGTGACCGCCCCAGTCATGCGACACCCCGACGATCGGACCGCGAGACGCAGCATGGAGGTTGGCGATGGACCGTGTCGTCTCATCGTTCGGGTCGTTCGGGTTCGGGATCGGGTCGCTTGCGTTCGGACTGATGAACGCGAGCATGCTGCCGCTGATCGGCAATCCCGCGCCGTCGTTCAGAACGATGGTCTGGTTGTTGAGCACCAGGCCGTAGACGCCGAACGGATCGCGGAAGGGCTGGCTGGCGCCGTGACGCTTCGCGAAGTCGAGCGCCATGTATTCGCCCGCCTTCAGCGCGAAGAACTCGAAGCCCTTGTTCCAGGCGGGATCGTTCCGGTTGCTCCAGACGATCTTGCCCCAGAAGTTCATGACGGGATCCTTGTGGAGCACGTCGGCCCAATACTCGAAAATGATCCCCAGCTGAGGGATGGCACTCATCACGCGCCAACGGGTGTGGGCGGGGGACTGTTCGACCAGCTGAGGGGGAACGAGCCCGGTGCTCCAGTGGTCCGATCCGCCGACGCGGACGCCCACGGACGGGATGACCGCCGTGAGGTCATCCGTCACCCAACGGTGGAGGGCATACGGCTCCGCGGTGAGGTGCGGCTGATTGATCAGCTGGCCCTTCATCTCTTCGGAGCCTCCCATGTAGGCGCGCACACGGTAGGTCGTGCGAGCCCCTACCGTGCGACCGCGGACAGCGCGCCAAAGCGCTCCGTTGTCGCAAGCGAACGTGCACTCAACTCCAAGGTTCGCAACCAAGGGACGCGGGAAGGTGACGACCGCCCAGTGCTCACGCGGTAGGGGCGATAGGTTGGTCAGTGTTGCTCTCATGTTCCCTCAGAAGGGGTTGTCTTTGACGGGGGCTTCGTTCTCGCTGTTCGCCTCATCCGGCGGCCAGGGTTGTGTCGGTGCGCCGAACCTCTTGTCCCACCACTCACGACATCTCGCGAGCGGCGGCATGATGATTCCCGGCGTGTTGATCGCAATTCGGTCGTTCCCCTGGGCATCACGCCAGGAGACAGTCCCGGGGATGCGAACGTCTTTCATTGCTTCTGGGGGAAGCAGCTTGCGCGTGAAGATGATTCCCAGGCTGATGTTGTTCAGTCGAGTCTGGTTGCTGAGCCGTCGCTTCACTTCCTCGAACAGAATCACCTTCGCGACTCTTTCCGGCCAGCCAGACTGTTGTTGGTTCAGGAGTCCCAGGTTGCCTGTGCGAAGACACTCATACCAGTAGGCTTCGACCGGCCCCAAGCTCATCATCTTTTCATACTCCAGCGCCGCCGTCTCCGGACGATGGCGGACGTTGAAGCTGGTGATGTCCATCTTCAGGAGCATGTCCAGCAGAGCGGAGTAGCCGCCTGCTTCCATCTGCGCCTGGATCTTCTCGAAGTGCTTGTGGTCGTTGCGCTTCTTGTCCTGAACGTCCAGGATCAGGAACCGTCGGTCATCCATCGCCGCCGGCACTGCCCAGTCTTCGTTTGAGGACATGATGATGTGGAGGCAGCTGGCCCCCATCTCGATGTCCTTCCCCTTCGCCTCAATCGCAAGCATCTCTTCCGTGATGAGCGCCTTGAGGATGCTCTCGTGCTTCTTGTCCCCTGCGTAGAACGCTTCATCAGCAAAGAGCACGACACAGTCGCGAAGGTGGCTGTTGAAGTTCGAGACGAGACGCTTGGAGTCAGACACCGACAGGTAGTGTCGACCGAACAGCCGGCCAAACGTCTTCGCGAAGAAGGACTTGCCCGTGCCCATCCGTCCCTTCAGGACGATCGCCACCTGTCCCGGCTTCCCGGGGAACTGGACGGCGCGAGCCATCCAGCGGAGCACATACAGGTAGATGTCTTCATCACCCCCGCAGAGCGTGTAGTGGATGTGGTGGAGGAACAGCGAGCAGTCTCCCGGAGCCGGCTCAACGCCGAATCCGCGCCACAAGTTGTAGCAGCCCCCAACTTCTTCGTCTTCGTTCGGTCGGAAGACAACGCGGTCATACTGACGGCGGTTGGGGTGTCGGAGCCACCACTCAGCCAGCGGCATCTTCTCCTTGTCGCCCAGCTCCTTCCGGTGGTGGAGGAAAGCGTTGCGAAGGTCGTCAAACGACATCGTGGACAGCGTCGCTCGCTGTAGCGTCTCGTCAAAGACTTCCTCCACGACACGGCAACGCCCACCGAAGTTCGTGATGATCGCGAAGCGCTCATTGAACCCGCGCAGGTCCGGGTCAATCGCGTGCTCGTGGGCTCGCTCAATCTGACGCAGCGCATACTTCTCCGGACGCGGTTGGTCCAGGACGTGGGCGCTGATTCCAAAGCTGGGGTCAGTGACGACACTGAAGATGACTTCGTCAGGGACCTTGTTGCGGACCAGCTCACAGACCGTATACCAAACCGCTCGCGAGCGGTCGCCGTTGAACTGCGCGAAGTCGTCAGGGTTGTCGCCCTGGACGATGATCACTTTCAGGATCCCCGGGACCGTGTCCGGGAGTTCGTCGACACTGTCCAGCCGCCGGACATTGCCGCTGATCGCCACCCGCTTCTTTGCCTTCTCCTTCGACCGCGTGACCGCCGCGGGACTCTCTGACGTCTGGACTTCGGGGGCTTGGATGAACAGCTTCAGGTCATACAGCCGGTCGCTGTCTTGAAGAACAATGTAAGACAGCGCCGGGGTGCGGCCCTTCTTCTCCCGCTTCAGTTTGTTCGGCCAGTTCACCGTCCCGGGGAGACGGAGGATGCGGCTCACGTCCTGGGCGCTGTCACCGTCGAGCAGGTTGCGAATCTGGAGGTTGTAGCGGGCCAAGTCTTCCGCGTGAGCCAGATCACGAATCGGGACCGGCTCCAGGAGCCTCCACATCACCTGATACCCACCCCCGGTGAACACAATCAGGGACGGCGGCGGCAGTTCCTTCGGACGGGGTGAGGAAACCAGCCTCAAGATGCGCTCTTGCTCCGCCTTGACGTCTTCTCCCGCCCGGGGGTCGATGTCCGCGTGGAGGCAGATCATCGCTGCAAGGTCATTCCGGTCAGGCCGGTCGCTTTCCTTCTCCTTCGGGGCCCAGTCCGCCCTGGGCTTTGCGAGGTTCGCTGTGTAATACAGGTTGTAGTCGCGGTGTTCCTCCAACCACTTCAGAACAGCGTCATCCCCGTCGGCGGGCATGAACACCCGACTGTGCATGAAGTTCTTCTTGTCTCGTTCGTCCGGGTGGATTGCGCCCAGGCACCAGGGGCCCAGGGGCAACCACCACTTGAGGAACTCCAGGGAGACGTTGAAGTCAGGCTGAAGCGACACGGGTTCCTCCGAAAGTGGTCAAGAGTTCCTCATCAGTCGGAGTCGAGGGCCAGTGCTTCTTCGCAGCGGCCAGGAGTTGCGAACGGGGCACCAACCCCACTATATCGGAAGCGGTCGCCCCGTCGAACAGCAACCACTCCCTTCCGACCCGGAGCAACAACCAGGCCTTTCCGCCCCGTCGACAATGTCGGCGCAGGAAGAGACGTTGTTGCGGGGTGAACCGCTTCAACGCCAGGACCGTGTTCGCCCGGGCGGGCCACTTGTCTTCGCTCTTCAGTTCGATCCAGCCGCCGATGTAGGCGACATCCGGAGTTCCCGGCAGAACTCCGTTCTCAACCGGGATCGCATCGAGGGACTGAAGAGCAAAGATGACGCGGGACCGCATGCTGCTTTCTCTAGCCATCGTCGTTCTCCTTCGGTGCGCACCACCAGCAAAGACTTCGACCGTCCACGAGAACGAAACAGCGCGGACAGACCGGCTGATCACAGCACTCACAAGTTGACTCCGCCCGCTTCGCGCAACTGATACAGGTCCGGTTCATGCGCACTCTCCCCAACTGGGTCCGGTTTCGATGTCGACACGAGTGGGAACGTTCAGCTTGACGACGTTCCTCATGATCTCAGCAAGCCCTTCGGCTTCTTCGCGAGTCGCGATGGTCAGGTCCAGTTCGTCGTGGACCTGGAGCTGTAGCTCATAGCCTTCGCGGTCGGCAGCGACCATCGCCGCCTTCGTCTGGTCGGCGGAGCCGCCCTGGATGAGCCGGTTGAGCGCCTTGTGCGTCCAGTCCCAGCCCTTCCCGTCTTCGGACTTCGGGAAGCGACACCGCCGGCCCAGGATCGTCGTGATGTAGCCCACAGCCTTCGCGCGATCCTCGCACTTGCGAGCGAGCTGCTTGACGTAGGGCGCGCGACGGTCAAACTGGTCGACGATGGCCTGCGCTTCCTTCCCCGCGACTTCCATCATGCGGCCCGTCTTCGGGTTCTGGATCCACTCCGTGGGCAGACCGCACTCATGAGCCAGCTTCGCGGAGCCCATCCCGTAGCACTTACCCAAGAAGATGTTCTTGGCCTGCTTGCGGGGGAGTCCCGTCAGCTCCGCCATCATCTGATGGTTGTCCATCTTCGGATCGTCGCGGTATCTCTGCGCGGCGATCATCGCTCCCTGGCACTGCGTGATCTCGGCATAGTGAGTCAGCAGTCGAGGTTCCTGCTGGCTGTAGTCGAGGCAAGCCCAGAGGCCATCGTGGTCGGGAACGTAGATGGCTCGCCAGAGCGGTCCCATCTCAGGGTCGCGAGCCGGCTGTTGTTGAAGGTTCGGGTGTTCGCTCGACAGTCGCCCGTATGCCGCTCCGCCCAGGTCGCCATCGTCCTTCTCCCGGCGGAGCTGGTTCATCAGGCAGTGGATCCGGTCCCCAATCGCATACTTCCGGATGGACTCAACGAAGGTAGACCGGAGCTTGTTGACTTGACGGGCACGAGCCATCGCCTGGGCAGCGGGGTGCTTGATCTCTTCGAGGAAGTCCGCGGTGATTGAGGGCTTCCCCTTCGCGGTCTGCGGGGGAGTGATGCCCAGCTCTTTCAGCGCCCGCGCGAACGGCTCCGGCGACCAGACGTCACCGACAGCGATTGTATGGCCAGTATGTTGTCGGACAATCTCCAGCGCCAGCTTCTCCTGATCCTTGCTCCACTGCTCCACCTTCTCCAGACGCTCATGAGAGAATCGCACCCCGCGCCGCCGCATACGGAGCAGGACCGGGAGCAGTTGCGATTCAAGGTTGTAGATGTCCCACAGGCCCTGCTCTTCAATCAATCGCTCCTGGCGTCGAAGGAGTTGGAGGGGCAGAAACACGTCCTGGGTTGCGTAGGGGGCGACGAACTTGGCCGGCAGCTTCCAGATGTGCTTTGCGGCTCGCCCCTTCAGTCCGTAAGCCTCACAAGCCTCTTCCAGCAACCTCTTGTCCTTGCCGGCCAGCTTGTGACGCTTCGCCATCGCATCCAGATTGTATTCCATCTGGAGTTCGTCGAGGATCGGCTCAGCAACTTGACAGTCTCGAACCCAAGCCACGAGGGGGAAGACAACCCCTGCTTCGGCGAGGAAGTCCAGATCATACTGACCGTTCACTAGGACGATCGTGCCGCGGTAGTTCTTGGCCTGGTCCCGGAGGTAGGCCAGGGCCTGCTCGCGGTCAACGTTGCCCCCGCCTTCGTGTGCGATGGGAAGGTAGAAGCCCGGCCCGTCCTCAAGCGCGAACGCCACGCCTGCGATGAACCCACCACGCCGGACCCCTGGGCCCAGGTCATCGAGTTCCGGGTCGCAGGTCTCAATGTCGATGGAGACGCGAGAAGCCCCCTGCCAGTTCGGCAGGTCACTCAGTCGCGGTGCTTTCCAGTCGGACTCCGGGAGCCAAAGCGCCCCTTGGAGCGGCATCTCAAGACACCTTCTTTGCTGCTTCCTCTGCGGACCAGCGCAACTTGCCCAGCGCGGTCGCTCGCGCCGGGATGTTACAGCCTGGGTTGTCGCAATACCGATTGATCGCAGCTGTCAGAAAGCGCACGGTGTCCTCCAAGTCGCGGACTCTGTCCGATAGGGAAGTCCCCATGCTACCGACGTTTGGGGGAGAAGTCGAGCCAGCAACGTCGTCGTTCATCGCTCTGGCTTCTCCGCCTTCGCTTCCTGCTCCAGCAACGTCTTGTTTTCGTAGATGTAGAGGAAGAGACGGACCTTGTCGTCATCGTCCTTCATCTTGTCATACAGCCAGAGCAGGTAGCTGGCCGGAACGTCTTCCAGCTTCGTTCTCGCGAACTTCCCGAACGGCATCAACGTCTGGTCTGTGAACTTCGGCATCCCCGGATCCTACCGAAGTTGTCCGCCGGAAATAGTCGGTGCGCGCTCATTGCTGAGCGCGCACCTGTTTGCTGCGAACCGCGCCCGGACTCGAACCGGGCCGGAGCATGAGGGGTCAGCGGGGTGCTACCCCCTCGCCCAGTCTCCTAGCCGTGGAGTCCGCAGCAAATGCTTGGTGGGAAGGGCAGGACTTGAACCTACAACCTCCGGAGCTTCGCGACGTTCCGGCGCTCTACCATTGAGCTACCTTCCCGAAAAGTCGGTGCGCGCCCGACAGAGCCTGCCGTCGGGCGCGCACCTGTTGCTGCGGAAGACGGGGTGCGTTGGGCAGTTTCACTCCAGGCTCCAAGAGCTTCCTGCCTAAGCAACTACCCCAACAACTACAGCAAGTGCTAGATCAGTTCGACACGCGCCAGTTGCCGCCGCCGCTGTTGAAGCTGTTCCCGCGACCGCCCATCGAGACGGTCCCGCCGGAGCCGGCCTGCCCCGTCGCGGTGTTGTTGCGGCCGTTGAAGTCGACGTGGTTGTTGGTCCCTCCCACGTTGATGTCGTTGAAGTTGCCGTTGGCGTGGATCGTCGCGTTGTTGCCGGTCACGTTGACCGTGATGTGACCGCCCGGGTCCTTGCCGTTCTTCTCCAGCGTGATCTCCGTGCCTTGGCCGTTCGTGTTGACGGTGATCGGACCCTCGCTGCCCTGTGAGGCCGGGTTCTCGACCAGTCGGATGTCGCCGGTGATCTGGTATTCACCCGGTCCCACCCGCTTCATCTTGCCGGTGTGCGTCACCTTGACGCTCCCGTTGTCGTTGCTGCCGCCATTGGTGACCGTTCGGCCGCTGGCGTCCACGACAGTGGAGTTGGCCGGCAGGTTGCTGGTCAGCTGCGGAGGCTGCGGCCCTTGGGCAAGGGCGAAGACGCTGAGCAGCAGCGCCATGAGAACAGTCAGAAAGGAAGACTTGGTCATGAGACGGTCCCTATCGAATCAAATGCCCTCGGTTTGCTTGGAACGGAAAGGCTCAACGATGGTGGAGGGCATTCCCATCGCATAGAGCCGGTCACACAGTGTCGCCAAGCCGTTCGAGAAGAACGGAACAAAGGCGGACTGATGCCACTGAATGGCGCCGGTTCGATCCTCCGGCTTTTGGTTCTTCAGGCGGAAGTCTGCTTGGGCTCGATACCAAGCGGACTCTGCCTGAAGGGCTTCCCAGGTCGACTTGGACCCCGCGGCCCGGAGCGCTTCGCCCAGGACATCGGCGCTGGGCAGGAGTTCGGAGCGGTCCAGGTAGTGCTGAACGTCGGCTTCCGGGAGCGCAAGGGCGATGGCTAGCTGAGCTTGCGTCTTCGGACACAGCGACGCTTCGAGGGCCGCGATGCGAGCCCTCAGCGCGTCATTCTCAGCGATCAGCTCTTGGATCCGGTCGTCATTGACCAGCTGACGTTCGGGCGGGAGAGTCGCGACTGCTACTGCGGGAGCATAGGCCGGAGCCAGCAGCGCCGCAGCTTCCTTCTTCGGCTCCGGGTGCGCGGGCGATAGATAGCCCGCGCGGGCATTCGACCCCAGCCAGATGCTACCGACGCCCAGGGCGAGGGCGACAAACCCAAACACTGCTACCATTGAGATAGACGTGCGCATGCTGGGAAAGCCTAGCGCCCCGTTTCACTTCGGGGCGTCTTCTTTCGGAAACGGAAGCATTGCTTCACCGCGGGTGTTGTCCCGGTGAACGCTTGTCGCCCCCTTCGCTCCGCGCGCTCGCATCTCCGCCTCCACCAGCATCAGGTAGCGGCGCAAGTCCCGGATGTCGTCGATCAACCCCTCAGCACGATCGTCCGCGGCGATGTGCTCGAAGATGTCCCAGGGACGGGCCGTCACCGAATCGAGGCTGATGACTTGACCCTTGACGCGGTTCTCAAGACGGTCCCACTTGCGAGCCAGCATCATGAAGGCTCCGACTCCGCCCCGCTTCTTCCAGCTGTCACCGTAGGACTGCTGGGCTTTGTTGAGCCCTGCGACATCCTCGCCTGCGATAGCGTCCAAGTGTTCAAGGAAGTTGTTCATTGCTTCGACTCCAGGTGTAACCGCTGATGAACTGCGCCACCGGAAGGGGAAGAGACTCCCAGCGCTTCCGGAACCAAAGACGGATCAGATTGCCGCACTGCTCTGCGTTCTTGTTGCCCATCGCCAACTGGTCTTCTGCCCAGAGCAGGAGTTCCAGGCGGTCGATAGCGTCGAGCCAGCGGGAGTCTTCCTCCGTCAGCTCGAACCGAATGCCCAGTGCACGGTCGATGCGGAACTCCAGCTCACGAAGCGCCGTGACCAGCTCCGGCGATCCCCACTTGGCGGGGGCCGGAACGTCGCCGGTGAACCGCTCCGCAACGTCGTGGAAGGCGAGCGCCCAGATCAGCTCGCGCGACGGGTTCGGGTGAAGGGCGTGAAGCAAGGCGAGTGCCTGCCACGAATGGTTGGCCACGTCATAGTGGCCTACGTGCGGCAACGTATGGCAGCGGCGAACGTGCCCTGCCTCCCGGATTGCTCGCACCTGTTCTTGTAGGTTCATGGTTCTTTTCTCCGGTCCAGCCACTCCAGCCCAGCAAGTCTCCAATCACTTGCTTCGCAGTCCTGAAGTCGCTCTTTGCTTCGCTCGATTCGGTTGGGGTCGTTCTTCTCCTTGAAGAGAAACCAGGACTCCATCACCGGCAACGCCACGTCTGGGAAGAAGGGGTTGCCGTATCCGCGGGTCGCCCCGGTCATGAACAGTTCCAGGTCCGTCCACCACCTACTGGGGTCACTGACCATCGGGTAGGTCCGCACTTCCCCCGTCTCATACGGGTCCGCGTCTTCGAGCCGTTCCCCTGACATGACGTCCGGGGCGAACTCCGCGAGCTTCCCGGCCATCTCCCAGTGGTGCTCATAGATGTGGCTGTTCATCGACACCTGGGTGTAGGTGCCGACGGGGACGCCGATGAGGGCCGCGAGAACTTCGAGCAGGACGCTGAACTGGACCGCATTCGCCCCGTGGGCTCCCCAGATCAAGTCGTTGCTCCGGTTGTTGACCATGATCGACAACCGACCCGTCACGTCCACCTGAACCGCGGCGCTGAGGTTGCAGGGCACGTCCTTTGTCTCCTGGAACTTGAGGTCCCGCATCCCGTCCCACATCGTCAGCACCTGCCGGCGACAGTTCGGGTTGGCTCGAAGCGCTTTGACGACCAGTTGAAGCTGATCGACTCCGAACCAGTGACGCCAGCGATAGCCGTATGCGCCGTTGTAGTTGATCCCGTTGTCGGAGTAGGTTGCGATCTGCTTGCTGAAGCGGCTGATCCACTCCACGTCGCGACGCCCAGCGAGGATCCAGAGTGCTTCCATGAGGTGGAAGAACGGGTTGGCGTCTCGCTGCGGCCAGAAGAGCACCCGCCGCGTCGGCTTGAGGTAGTGCGTCGCCATCGGCGTCGGAAGGACGTAGGCCGCACCGTTGCGACTCTCCCGCCGGACCGCTTTGAGGCGCATCAGTCGACAGCCTTCTGGGAGGGCTTGGTGAACGTTGCTTACTGACAGGACTTCCATACAGCCTCGAACTCCTTCAGATGTTCAGGGAGACACATGAGTTTGTAACGTCCCAGGAAAGGGTGGGACCGGCGGCTGAGTTCGGGATGGATACAGCGCCAGGCAAGCCCGGCTTCCGTGTCCACCTTCGTCACGTCGTTCAGTTCCGTCATCGTGTCCAGGTCGATGACTTTGAGAACGAAACAGCCGGGAGTGACTTCAACCTCCGCGAAGGTCAGCGGAGCGTCAACCAAGCCTTCAGGGAGCGCCATTGTAGGTTGCGCGGGGCTTTCCCTCGCCATGATGGACGCGGAGATACTTGTCCACTTCGCAAAGCGAATGCTCGATGTCGCGCATCTCCAGTGCTGGGAAGTCTTTCGGCAAGAACTTCGGAGCAACCTTGAGCAGATGGCGCATCCCTTCGAGGGCTTCGTGCGTGTTCAACGGCTTGCCCTCCAGCTTGCCTTCCTTGTTCTGAAGGCGACGGAGCCCCCGGAGCGCTCCTGGGCCCGCGTTGGCCCAGGTCAGGATGTCGACGGCATTCCGGAGGTAGCGAGTGTGGCGCAGATCCGTCACCCACTCATAGCTCATGAAGGGACCCCAGCCGATGTAGTGCGGTTCCTTCGCGACCAGCGCCCAAGTCTCTTCCAGCAACTTCGCCGACATCAGCTCCATGTAGAACTTGCGACGATCCTCCCAGAGCCGTCCCAGGACGATCTCAGCGATGTAGCGTTGCTTCGTCCAGGCGAACCATTCCGCCTTCCGGTTGCTCTCCGCCCGGATCATGTAGGCTCCGGTGTAGACCGACTCGCCGCGCGCCATGCGATCGTCGAGCAGTCGCGTCATCCGGGTGGGGCTGAACTTCTTCGCCGCCGGCCAAGCGTCCGGACTCTCGATCAGTTCCTTCAGCGTCGAGGGTAGGTTGATCGTCCGCGCGATGGCGAGCATGAACCACAGATACTCGTGGTCAGCAAACGGCTTCCGGATGTTCTCGTCAATCCAGACCGTCACCGTGTCGAGTTCGCGGAAGACGTTACAGAAGCGGAACTGCTGAAGGATGCGGTCCGCCGTCCAGGGCTTGGGCTGACCGCTCTTGCGGCGTTCGTAGATGGCTTGGCGTTCGCGCATCCAATACCACAGGAACTCGTTGGCTACGTTCATACGGGCATCCTCAGCATGCGGCAAAGGGTTCCCCAGGCACGCCCGGGTTCAAGGGTGATTGTTTCGATCCTGAACGTCTGGTGGCCCTTCATGACGGTGACGTATTCCGCCCGCGCCCGGAGTTGGGGCATGGGCTTGCCGACGAAGGCCCAGACGACGCGGATGCCGTTGGCGAGCAGGTCGCAGCTGTGTTGGCACTCGCCGCGGTAGCCAGCTCCCGGAACGACCGCAACGACCAGGTCCACTTCCGTCTCGTTGAGGGCCGCATCGATGGCGGTCCGGCGGATGTGGGACGGGAGCGGGTGGTCCAGCACGAGGGAGTTGCGCTCAGGGTTGATCAGCCCCTGGGCAACGCACAGTTCGTCGCGGTCTGTCGAGTAGGGGACAAGGTCGATGGTGGCGTCATGGTCACCCATGAAGCCCAGCACGATTGTCTCGGTGAGGCGAACAGGACCGCGAAGGAGTAGGACTGTCTTCATGCGACGACCAGCTCACAAGTCTGGATGAGTTTGTCCACCGGATTGTAGTGGTAGAACTTCGCTTGATCCTTGAACAAAGGGATGTGCCGGTATTTCCGCACCCCCGGCCGGCGGAAGCTGACGACCCTCTTGCCGTGAAGCAGCTCCGTCACCCGCGGCCCGTTCTTCTGAGTGGTCGCGTAGGGCTGGTCCAGGTAGAGCATCGGCAGGACTTCAGAGGCCAACACCCGCTCGAAGAAGGCCCGAACGCTGATGTGTTCGGGGTGCGTGATGCCCAGGGGCAGGGCAAAGTAGGTTCCGCGGTCCATGAGGAAGGCTCCCAACGTCGCCATGAGCGACGTTGTTAGCACGTCGTCGATGGGCTGGCCCTCGACAAGTCCGGAGCCGACCCAGTTTGCGCCGACAGCCTTTGCGTAGGCTTCCGCGTCGGCCGCGCGCTTCCTCGTGCCGGAGTAGATGGTCCAGATGGTCGTCTGTTTGTTCGCAGCCTTCCGTTCCTCGATGTGCTGACCCATACACAGGAACGCATCGTCAGCGTGCGGCTCGATGACGACCAGATGACTAACGTCCAAGGATTCGATCATACAACACCTTTGCGCTGTGGTTCTCTTCGACGTAGCGACGGGCCGCAACACGGTCGTATGCCACCGTGTCGATGTCTCCGATCAGGTCCGGCCAGTTCTCCGGAGCGTCGAGGGCAAGGATCAAGTCCTTGGGGATCGGAGTGTTGGTGACGCTCTTGTGGACGACGGGGATGGCCCCATAGTAGAGCGCTTCAATGATGGTGTGGTTGTATGAGCCGTTCCTGTAGGCTTCATACTTTGGCTTCCCAGAGCCCTGGAAGTCGCACATGAACGTTGCGCGGCTGAGGATCCCCGGCACGTCCGTCTCCGGCACGCAGCCAAAGAAGTCCGCCGCGCCGGACCCGGAGTGCTCAGGGCTGAAGAAGTCGCTGCCGACATTCTCCTTCCAGTCCGGCTCCTTCCTCATGTTGTAGTATTCGATCCCGTTCCCATACATCTCGACTTTGTAGCCAAGCTGACGGGCGCGCGGGAGTCCGGCCCAGAACTTGCCGATGCCCTTGATGTTCTTCCACTGGGGAAGCCAGACCACAAGGTTCGGGTCGCGCGGAACGTTCGGTTGATCGGCGAGCGTCCGGAACGGAACGAACGCAGCCGTCACGGGATGACCCGCCTCAATCAGCGCCTTCGCGTAGGACGGCTGGCACACCATCGTGCGGACGCAGAGCGGGAGCGTCAGCAACCCGAACTCCTTGTAGCTGTCCCAGTAGGCATCATGGATGTAGCCGACGATGGGAATGCCCGCCGCCTTGATCCCTTCCAGCAGCGCAAGGAACAACGGCTCCTCACCGTATGCCTTCGTGGGGTGTGGGCACAGGAACGACGTGATCACAACGTCGTAGTTCTTCTTGATGAACTCGATTGAAGCCTTGACGTTCGTCGGGTGGTGAGGTGCCTGCCCGTCGATCGTGATGAACGTGTCGCCGCCGCGGACACGCTGGCGCTTGACGAACTGTCCAGGGGACTTCGTGCGCTGGGGGTCAGAGGCGAGGATGTCGAACTCATCGCCCCGGCTCAGCGCTTCCGCGCGGAGCGTTTGGAAGGTCGTGTTGATGCCACCGACCGAAGATGTGTGCCAGTGAAGGACTGCAACGCGGGTCATTTGGTTCTCTTGGTTCTTGGGTTCAGAATCCGGTGACGAGGGTCACGCGGTTTGCGGCGCGGGTCACCGCGGTGTAGAGCCAGCGGAGTCGATCGGCGCGGAAGCACCGGGACTCATCGAACACGATCACGGAGCCCCACTGACTGCCCTGGGCTTTGTGAGTCGTCAGCGCATAGCCAAAGTCAAACTCTTGGGCCAGCCGACGTTCGTGGTATTGGAGTTCGCGACCCTCGAAGGGGTGGCGGTGGGCTTCGACGTTCAGTGTCGCCTTGGACTCATCGTTCTGGATCGTCAGCCCCAGCGTGTCGTCGTCGATCGTCACGGAGTCGAGCGTGGTCCACAACTCGCCGTTCAGCAATCCCACCTTGTGGTCGTTGCGGAGACACACGAGACGGTCTGAGATGATCGGCAGGTGACTCGTGTTCCGGCCCAGGAGTTCGCGGGCGCGGATGTTGCAAGCGGTTCGGGTCGCGTTGCGCCCAACCAGGATCTGGTCGTGCTTCATGACCGCATCCTTGTCCATCTGCTCCCGGGGAGTCACAATGCTCTCGCCGTAGGTGCCCGCAGGAACCGGCTTGCCTTCGCGGATCATCGTCGCAAGCTGGATGATGGGGGAGTCCTTCGCCTGGCGATGGATCTCCGTGAGCATCACGTCCGGGTCGTGCTCCGTGAAGTAACCCGCCCCACCGACTGGAGGGAGCTGGGCGGGATCGCCCAAGACAAGGATCGGCACATTGAAGCTGAGCAGGTCCTTTCCCATGGCCTCATTGACCATGGAGCACTCGTCAATGACGACCATCTTCGCCATCTTGACCTGCGACTCGAAGTTGAGCACGAACGCGGGCCGCTTCAGGTCCTTCTCTACGTCGGCAACTTCCTTCCGCGCTTCCGCCAGCTGGTGCTGGCACAACGCAACGTCTTCGTTCTCCGTCGGGTTCGCAATGCGTCCCGTCAGCTCCGCGATGTGTCCCCGGAGTTCGAGCAGCCGCACGTCGGACTTCGGAGCGGGCTTGTAGATCAGCCGGTGGATCGTGTTCGCGTTGTAGCAACCACTGTTGCGCATGACGCTCGCCGCCTTCCCGGTATAGGCTGCGAAGAGAACGGTGCCGCCGCAGGACTCCGCAAAGTGGCGGGCCAGCGTCGTCTTGCCTGTGCCTGCGTAGCCGAAGAGGCGGAACACCTGTTTCCGGTTCGGATCAGCAAGCCAGTCACCGACCGCCTTGAGGGCGGCATCTTGCTTGGGGGACCATTGCATGGGCGTAGGGGGCGGCCGTGGCCGCCCCCGGGTTCTAGGGTTCTTCGGTCAAGAGCGATCGCACAGCGCAGTCCTTGCCTTCAAGCAACTTGCGAAGGGCAACGGACTTCTCTGGACCGTCGGGCAGAGCAGACTCCACCCAATCGGCCAGCTCCGCGAACCTGCGGGAACAATCCCGCAGGCCCTCAGCCTTCAAGTGCTGATACTTGAAGAACTGCATGATGGGGGAGCGGGCCATCAGAATGGAGGCTTCCCCGGAGCCCCGCCGCCACCGCCGCTGCTGCCTCTCGTGTCGCCGCTGTCGTCTCCGCCCAGCGACTCATCCGCCATCTTCCGCTGACCGCTCGTGACCTGCTCGTGGAGCATGCGACCGAAGGCCAACAGTGGGTTCGGGTTCCCGTCTTCCGTCGTCGGCGGGATCAGGCTGGCCACCGCGTTGCCCAGAGCGGGGGTGATGTCGAAGTTGAAGAACGTCCCCTGGTTGTTCTTCTGCGACACCGACCGGATCCGCAGGCGGTTCGCGAACAGCGGCGGGTTGACCCGACGATCGCCGGCCGGCACGAGCACGGTGCGCAAGGTCTGCATGATCGCCTTGTAGACCTTGATCTTGGTGCTCGTGAAGCCCACGACGATCACGCTGCTCGGCTCCGTCGACTCGACATCGCTCAGGAGGTAGCCGATCATGTAGAACGTCTCGGTCAGGTCATTGCCTTCCGGCGTCTTGTAGCTGCCGAACTCGCCCGTGGCGATGACGTTCTTGACCAGCTCGCTTCGCTTCTCGTGACGACCGACGATGCCGCCACCAGCTTCCTTCGGGCGCCACTCCACGAAGTAGTGCTGTGTCGCGACCGGGACGAAGAAGACACCTTCTTTGCCGTCGAACAGCTCCTTGGTGACGGAGTTGATCAACATGCCCGGCTTCGCGCCATCGACCGTGCTCTCAGCAATCTCCGGCGACATCGCCTGGAGCAAGCTGAGATACGGCATTGCGAAGTCGTCTTGGTCCGTCGCTTCATACCCCATCCCGGCGTCGGAGCCGTAGTTGTAGGTGGACAGCTCCTGCTTGGGCGGAACAGCAGGCAGTTCCGCCTTCTGATCCTTCGTTGCCGGCTTGGGGTCCGGCTTCTTTGCTGCGGCCATCGTTTCGATCCTCGTGTGGTTTTGTGGTCGCCCCTTTTACGTCCGCGAGCACGGTAGGACGGGACCCGTGAGGGCCCAGAAGTCACTTCGTGCTGATCTTGGCGATGCGCTGTTCCCAGGCACCGAACAAGGGCAGTGGGATGTTCTCGCCCTTCTCCAACTGCTCGCCGATGAAGGCGCGGAGCGTCGAGGGCTCCACCTTCGTGTCGCTGCGAACGTTCTCGAACTTCTTCTCAAGCTGCTCTTGGAGCTTCTTCGCTTTCTCGATGTCGCCGCGATCGAAGGAGACGACGATGGAGCGCTTGATGAGTCCGCCGTGGCCGTTGTCGTCCAGCCAGGCCATTGCCGCGTCTCGCTGGGCTTCCGGGATGCTCGCGCGGATTGTCTTCGTGACCTTGATCTTGAATCCCGCCGTCGTGCGGAACTCTGCCATGCCCAACGAATCCATCAGCTCTGGGATGTCACGCTCAGCCAGATCTTTGACACGCTCATTTGCCCGCTTCAGTTCCTCGCCGATGCGGGCCGCTTCGAGTTCTGCGGCGTTCAGGTCTACGGCGAGTTGGGACAGCTTCGCTAGTCCGTCGGCGGACGGAGCCGGGGTGTAGTCTTCGTATCCGGTCATGGTTTGTCTCCCGTGGTGCTGCGACCACGAACCGCCGTCTATATGGGCTGGATCGCAATAGGTAAACGGGAAACTGCTGGCGTGTAACGTTGATCTCGCGACGACCAAACCAGCACAGCAACCTTGCCGCCGTTGTGAGCAGCAGCAAGCGCCATGGCCCATCCGATCAGCACCGGGTTCCCGATCGGCAAGAGGTAGTCGTCATCTGTGAACCCTGCCAGAATCAGGTTCATCTTCGCAATGATGACTTCGGGACGGTGAAGCGTTGTCTTCGAGTCGAGGATGAACCGCAACTTCCCCCAGCGCTCCGCCGGAGTCAGGTCATACCGCGGAACCAACTCACCGCGCTCCGGGTCATAGCGCAGGTGATGCTGGACAACATAGACGTGACCCATCAGATCCACTCCTTGAGCTTGTCGCCGGTGATGGTAGAAGCAACATCCAATTTGTCGCGGAGGGCTCCCACGATCTTCTCGTCCACGGTGTCTGAGGCGACGATGTCGATGTAAGTGACGGCCGACTTCTGACCGATGCGGTGCGCGCGATCCTCCGACTGGAGACGGTCCGTCAGCTTGTAGCTGTTGTTGTAGTAGATGACCGTTGTCGCAGCGTGGAGCGTCAAGCCCTCCGCTGCCGCTGCTGGGTTGGCGACGAAGGCGCGAGCCGTTCCCCGCTGGAAGGCTTCGATGGCCTTGCCTCGATCCTCCGGTGAGGTCTGGCCGTCATACCGAACAGCCTCCACTCCGTCTTCCTTCAGCGCCGCCATGATCACGTCGATGTCGTGCGTGAACTTCGCGAATACGATGAACTTCCCGTCCACGTCTCCGACGATCTCACGGAACAGCGTCAGGCGCGGGTTGTCCTTCAGCTTGATGATGTTCCGTTCGTCGTCTGCGATGAAGCCGCTGATGATCTGCTGGAACCGGAGCAGCTGGACGATCACGAGCATGGCCGTGACTTCGCCGGACTCCAGACGCAGCTCATAGCTGTTCTTCATCTCCTCATACAGTCGGCGCTGCTCTGGGCTCAGGTCGAAGTAGCGCTTGGTGTAGAGTTTCGGCGGAAGGTCCAGCACCTCAGCCTTCGTGACTCGACAGCCCACGGTCTTGACGATGTCGGCGAGGATGTTCAAGTTGCGGTAGCGGACCAAGTCCTGATACATCCGACCACTGCGGGGATCCCGGCGCTGCTCGAAGACGCCGAAGAAGTTCCGGAATGCGGTGTAGGACCGACAGCCGATCCCGTTCCAGATGTCGGGCTTGACGAAGCTGAGCTGCGTGAACACGTCGAAGGGCGCATTGGCGACCGGGGTGCCGGTCAGGATGCGGCGGAAGGGCGCCAACTTGCCGTAGGACATCGAACGGATCGACCACTTGACCTTCGGAGCCTTGATGCGCGCGGACTCATCGAGCACAAGCAGGACCCGACGATTGGACAACACCTTGCGGATGAAGATGTCCCCGGCTTCCGTCATGATGCCGTGGTAGCTGATCGCCACGACCGCGAGCCCAGGGGCACGGAGGGTGGTCTGGGCATCCTTCTGGAACTCCTTGTTGGCCGCCTTCGACGTGCGCCAGAACAGGACGCTGCTCTGGATGGAGTCCGGCAGGTGCTTCGGGATCTCGTCGACAACCCAGTTGCGGTGAACCCCGTTCGGGGCGATGATGACCAGGGCGTCGATCTTGCCGGCGAGGAACAACCATGACGCCGTGTCGATCGTCAGTTTGCTCTTCCCCGTTCCTTGCTCCCAGAGGATCCCCCAGCCGGGTAGCGCTCGCGTCTTCTCCCACCAGTCCTTCTGATGGCTGAGTGGTTCTGTCTTCCAGGGATAGGGCTGGCTCATGGGTTCTTGGGTTCTGGGGCCGGAAAAGCCGACAGGCCAGAGCCCCGCGCGAGCGTTGCCCTGGCCTGTCAGGTCCAGTGGGGAGCAGCGGACCGGCGAACACTGTATCCGGCCCATGCTATCGGCGCTAGGGCGAACCCTTCGCCCTTGGGTTGCGCTGCCGGAACTGAGCGGAGCTGAGCTGTCAGGGGGGCTGGGGCTCCGTCCGGAGCCGGGCCGGGCCGGACGTCAAGGGCCGGGCGGCAGAGAACTATTCGGCGCGACGTAAGAACGTGGCCGCGAGAAGCAGCCACAGAGCCAACAACAATCCAGCGACGACGCTGAACAGGACGGCTTCGAGAACAACCTGGAACCAGCGTCTCATCCGGCCGGGAGTCTATCCTCAATCCGCTCCAGCCGGTCCTCAATGAGCTTCGTTCGCTGGTCGACCACCTCCAGAGTCTTCTGGTGGTCCTGGATGTTCTTCGTGCGCTCGTCAATCGCCTTCAGCGTCTGCTGGCCTTCGTTCGCCAGTTTGTGAAGACTCTCTTTGATGTCGGGGATGGAGTCCGACATGATCCCCGCCGTCTTGGTCTGCGTCACAAACCAGTTGATGACGTGCGGAAGTAGCTTCCAGACGACCAGACAGCCGAACAAGATCAGAAAGACGGGGAGCCCCAGCCGCTCAAGCAGTGTGAGCCAGGAGGGGTCCGCATTCGCTTCTTCGATGTAGCTGATCATGGTAGGTCAGTTCTTCAGGACTCCGTAGGCAACGATGACGGCCGACGGATTTTCTATCTGAACCAGGTTAGGGGAAGGAGTCTCATTCACCGTGTGGCGCACGCGGATCGTGTCGCCGGAACTGGCCGAGAAGGTGCCGCTGGTTCCGCCGGCTCCGATCACGGTCGCATAGGCTCCGCCGTTGATGCTGACCTGGACGTTTGACGTCGAGTAGGCCGCACCGATCCGGAGGGTGAAGGTTCCCGTCGCCACCGCCGGGTAGCTGTTGCTGTTGACGTTCGCTCGCAGCTTCCCGCCCAGGTAGAAGCGGGCGTCAAACGCACTCGTGGGCGTGACGTCGTGGATGAGGTTGTGTCGGCTCGTCAGGTCGACTTCCGTGAGGATGTCGTGCCGCGTCTCGATCTGGACGCGGATCTGGGAGCCGGCCGCAGCTTCGTCCCAGAGCAGGAGCCGGTTGATCAGGATCGGCCCGGTGCCTGTTGCCCAGGAACTCGTCAGGACCAGGACGTTGGAGCTGTTGGGCAGGACGTAGACGAGCACGCGATACTCGGTTGACGCGTCGACCAGCGTGTTGTCAACGAGCAGCTCCGCAACTTCGTCGGTGGTCTGGTAGTCGCGCCGACGCCAGCTGATGTTTGCCCCGGTTCCGTTCATGCCGGAGCCGTCGGTGTCGACGTTCATCGCACCATAAGGAGTCGAGCTGCCGTTGTAGAGCGATGCGTTAGGCGGATACGGGCGCAAGGTCCGCTTCGCCATCGTCAGGCTGATTGGAGTCGTGGCCCCTGCGTAGGTGTTCGTGGAACTCTTCGCACGCAGTTCGATGTCGACGTTGTTCGTGTTGGGGAACGTCGTATCAGTCAGCGCCGCGCCGACGAACAGGAGATAGACACGAGCGTTTGCTGCGTGGTTTTCCTGAACCGTGTCGAGCACGCCGCGGTAGACGTTCGTGAGGTTGACGTCCGCTCCGGAGATAGATGCGGACCGAACCAACATCAGTTCGGTGCCGACAAGAATCAGCTGTGCGAGTCCGTTGCCAAGATCCTGGAGCGTCGAAGTGTCGATGAAGACAGCCTCCAAGCTATCCTGGGCGTCGGGATCGGCAAGCACCGTGATCGTGCTCGTGGGGATGGCCGTTCCGGCGGAGAGGGTCGTGCTCAGCTTCCCGATGAGGACAAAGCCCAGGGAAGTTCCTGCGAGGGCATAGGACCCGGCGGGGGTTCCTGAGCTGTTGCGCTCCCCGATCTCAAACGCGACTTCGCCGCCTTGTCGGCGAGCCGCACAGAGCACCTTTGACACGTTCGGGTCGTTGTTGTAGTCCGGGTCGCGCGTGACGATCCCGCGCGGAGCCTCGAAGGCAACCTGCTCTGTCGACGGGTAGGCCACAAGACTGACAGCCGGCGGCACCCAACGAGTCGTCGGGGGACTTCCCATGCTCGCCAGCGCGAACTTGAACACGTCCTGAACACAGGTCACAACCATCTCGTTCGCATCCAGCTTCCCGTAGTTGAGTCTTGTGACTCGGAGGGGGAGCTGGGTGAAGCCCAGCGCAGCGTTCGTCCAGGCAACCACGTCGCCGATTCGCAGCGACCAGTTCTCGCGATTGACGACCAGAGTCACGCGGGCGAGCGGGTAGGCCTGGAGCCGGAGCATGCGCCAGGCAAGCTGACTCGCCAGCGCTTCGTTCTTCACACCGGGGAAGTTCGGAGACGCCGAGACGCCGACAGGGAACGACGTAGAGCCGCCGGAAACGATGATGGCGTTGGCCATGTCCTGGGCGACCGCATAGGATTCCTTGTAGTCGTCGCTTCGCTTCGCGAACTTGACCTGGATCTGGTTGGTCGTGTCCTCCCAAGAGCCGCGCGTGAAGTCTCGAACCTCTTTGACGTTCGTGTCGTCAAGCTGAAGCACAGAGCCAATCGAGTAGTCAGCGCGCACGAGCTTGATGCGCCACTTGCCGGTGCGGTGGTCGAGGAACACCAGGCCGTCGATTTGACGCTGAAGTTCCGCGAGCAGGTCTTTGGCCTGAAGCGCGCGGTCCAAGATCATCGAGAAGCCGTTGGCCTCAGTGATCATCGTGTCCGCTGCCGTCTTGAACGTAGAGCCGGCGCCAACGTCAATGTCGGTCGCTGCGAACCCAAAGCCCCATTCCCTGTTCGTCAGGAGTTCGTAGATGACGTTGATGGGATTGGCGTCATCCGCCCCAACCTTGTTCTGCGAACCGCTCTGGCCGGAGAACAGCGCCGGGTAACGCTCAACCTCGAACGACCAGGGCTTGATCGACGTGCTGTTGCCCAGGTAGGCTCCTGCCGCGCTTTCTGCCCCGCTTGGGTTGTAGCCCGGGAGCTTCCGTGCGACCAGGTAGCAGGTCCCGGAGTAGCGCGGGCAGGTCTGGGTCGCAGCGGTCGTGATCCGCTGACGAGCCGGATCGTCGAGGTAGCTGTTGACGGTCTGCGTCGTGGACCCGGGGTAGAAGTCCACACGTGTGACGAGTCCGCCTGAGCCCAGGTCATCGCCGCCGAACAGGTCCGGCAAGTTGATGTCGAACGAGCCGCTGCTGAGGGTTCCGCTGTAGACTTCATCCTCACCGATCCAGACCTTGCGGAGAATCACGTCAGGACCGCGACAGATGGCGAGCTGGACACCAAGGAAGTAGCGGAAGCCCTTGATGTATTTCTCCGTCGACCACAGCCCCGTCTTGACCTTCTGGATCATCGCGACTTGCGCAAGGTCCCCATACCAGACGACGTTCGGGGCGCGGAGACGGCACTTGCCCCACAGCAGGGGCACGATTCTCCCTTCGGTCGCCGTAGGGAACTGAAAGTCGCCAAGCCCAGCGGGGCGGGCATCCTCGAACTTCTGCTTGGGGCGCAGAAGTTCCTGGAGCACGATGACGACGACAAGCAGGATCAGTTCATACATCAGTCGAGCCCCGTCTGGAACACGTTGCGGTTGGGCACGAACGGAAACCCACCGAAGTTGATCACGTTGTCAAACACCAGGGCGCAGTCTCCCCCGACAAGGTGATCGCACCCCGCGAAGATCTGGAGGTTACCTCCGACGATGCTGTCGGCGAAGGGAAGCAGCAAGGTGAGGTCATCTCCGCTCTGGGACAGGACCATTCGGAAGTCGTTCACCGCGGTTGGGTGGCAGTAGCCTCCCACGAAGTCGAAGCCGGAAGCCCCGGCCCCCGACACTGTGACGACGTTCCCGTTGACCGCCGTGACCGTCCCGATGAAGTTGAAGCTGGAAGGGTTCACCCCACAAGCAGAGTCGTAGAGGAAGTGATTACACATCCCCATGTAGCTGAACCGCGGGACGTTTCTGTTCAGCGCCGCCTCGATGCTCCGCACCGCGATCTCAGCTGTCGTTGCGTCGTCAGGGAAGCGGACCGACTGGACCAAGCCCTTGAAGAGCAGGACCGTCGTGCTGAAGGCGGGCGACTCATCCCGCTGGTAGCGGAAGACGGTGACCGTGGCCTGTTCTCCCGGAACGACGTTCACGAACCTCTGGGCAAAGTCATTGCCGGCAGGGACCGTGACGATGAGCGTTCGAGTTGACTGGTCTGATCCCTGCTCCACTTGGTTTCTTGCGATCGTCTCCGGCAGGTAGTCGTCTGCTCCTACCGTCAAAGCATCTTCGGTGCTCGTGTAGCGGTAGGTCGAACTGCCCAACGTGAAGACATACAGCTCGATTGGGCGCGAGCTTTCAACGCTGGTTTCGAGCGTGTTGAAGGAGGTCATGGATCAGTTGTCGTCGAAGACGCGAAGGACAGGAACCTGGCAGCGCGCGAGCCCCACCCGGTCATAGTTGATCACGATCTCGTCAGTGTCGAAGCGCATCAGCTCATAGAACTCGATGCGCCGCACCTCAGCGACTGTTCGATTGGCCGGCCAGGTAGTGTTGAGGGTCAGGCGCTCTACCGTCGCACTCACCGTCGCCGCAGACAGGATCGTGCGCACCAAGCTGGTTCCATCCGTGAAGGTGATCTTGAAGACGCTCATCGGGAGACGTCCATTCACAAACCGGACATAGTCAATTGCCGTGATGTCCAGCGTCGCCGTTCCGATGACGATGTTTGCGGCGGGGGTCAGGTCCTCAATGAACGTCGGCATCCAGAAAGCCTTCTGGCGACCGCGGAGAGACGACAGCAGCTTGCGGAAGGTGTAGATGTCCGCGCGGTTACGAAGCACGAACCCCTTCTGGGCGCTGCGCTTGTTGCGGTCCCAGAGGGAGACTTGAGACACCTGACCCGTCTCGTTGTCGATGCGATAGATGCGCCGACTGAACTCTTGCCGCATCTGACCATCCATGAAGTTCGGGTCATCGAACAACACACGACTGTTGTAGGTGGTCCAGAAGCCTGGCGTGGTCGATCCGGTCACCGCACCTGTGTCGTTGTCGACAACCTCAAAGGTTGTGCGGAAAGACTCCAACTGAACATAGGAGCGAGTCCCCGCAACAGCACGAACCAGTCGCGCCGTCCTCAGCGGAACGACTCGAACCCCTGCTGCGTAGGAGTTGATACAGGGACTCACCGACGTGATCTGAGTCGATGAGACTGTCGCGATGTTGATGACGTCGAAGGAGCTGTTGCTGCCGATCACCGCGGCGAGCCCTCCGACACGGAAGTCGACCCCATCTGCGCCCAGGCAGGGGAATGTCGTTGCGCCGGCAGAGACGGCTGCCGACAACGTCACCCGCTCGTGCCAGAGCGGGAAACCGAAGATGTTGTCCATCCAGTCAAACAAGATCGCCTGCATTCGCTGGCGGTCGTTCGAGTCCAGGAGGTAGGTGACTTCCAGTGTCTGTCGCGGCTGCTTCCGGAGCGCGATGCGTTGTTCACGACCGTCGAGGGATTCGATGACGTCCGTCAACCAAGCCAACGTCTCCTTGACCGGCGTCTCATACTCCATCGGGATGAGCACGATGCGCTGCCCCGACAGCAGGATGAATACGTCATTCGCCGGAGACGAGAAGTCAAACAGGATGGACGTGTCGAAGATCGGCAAGCCATCCTGAAGGGCTTGGATCTTCAGTTGGACCAGCGTCCCTAGTCCCACGCCGCCGTTGTTGGCTGTCGTCGTCGGGTCCAGCGCTGTCTCAAACGGCTGAAGCGTCAGAGGCAGAACCAAGTTGGGTAGCTGCGTTCCCGGCAACGCATTGTTGGTGACGGTCGCCAGCGTCACCGACTCACGGCGAAATGCGCTGTGTAGCAGATAGGGGCTTTCAATCTGCGTGATGATGTTGCCAAACGCAACCTTGGTCTTGGGCATCGCATGGACGCGCTCAAACCAATCTTGATCGAAGGCTCCCGCGGCATCCTGGGCAGCAAGACTTGCACCGGAATACGAAACGGTCGCTCCCGCAGCAGGAGTTCCCGGCTCACTAGCGGTGCGCGTCCCGCCCGTCGATTGGGTGAAGTTGAATACGTCGATCAGCTGGGGCGAGCCGGTCTGCGGTCCGGACTCCCGCTGAGAGAAGGTGACGCCAACGCCGATCGACTGACCGACGAAGTTCAGCGCCAGGTTGAGGGCGATGGACCCCAGCGTTCCCGCTCTTGCGACGTTTGCCATTACGTGGTGACCTTTCGGTAGGCGATGCCTTGGTAACCCGTCTCCCCGCCGGACACGGTAGCATCACTAGTGCTCTTCTGGGCACTGGGAAACAACACCCAGGTGTCTGAGCCCACGACAACTTCGTCTCCGGCCGCAAAGTCGCGGATGTTGGTCCCCCGAACGTCCTTCATTTGACCCATGGGGCCATAGAGTTCGTCGGGCGAGCGGCGCCAATACATCGACACCAGAGGATACATCGGGCAAAGAGCCCTGTTCAGCGTTCCGCGGAACTGACCGAAGTTGTGCGCCCAGGAACTTCCGCGGAAGCCTCCCACCCAATGTCTTCGCGGTTGAGGTGATCCCTGGCGGTCGTTGCCGAGGTTGGCGGAGCCCTGGTTGCCCATCGACACGCACCACTTCTCGCTACCGCCCTGTCCGGCCAAGCCCTCTGCGTGAACAGTAGCCGCGAACAACTGAGCCGAGGAACTCATGTTTGGAGTTCCGGACGTGTTCACGAGGGTTCCATCCAGCAGGAAGGTTGTGTTTCCCGCCTGCATCGAAGCGCCGATGGTCGCTTTGGTATGGCCGTAGACGTATTCGCCCCCGGTCCAGTCATTGAACTTGTCGAGCAGTCCGGCTCCGAAGTGAACAAAGTTTACGGTGTCGGCTAGCTGGACGACGCAGTGAAAGTAGTGGTCATCCTCGAAACACCAGAACTGGATCGGCGTGTTGGTGATGTTCGCGAAGCGAGCCGTGTTCAGACTTGAGTTGGTGGTCCCCGCGAAGCCATTGCCGCTATCGTTCGTCTGGGCCCAGGGGCTCGCGCCGGTGTTGTAGGCTGCGTTATACCACTGGTAGATCCCCAGATTGCCCGGAGTCGCCGTATCCCACTGCGAAGCAAAACCAATGTCGAAGCCGGCCCCCGTCTTGCGAGCAGCGAAGACTCCGCTAGCCGGGATGTGGTTTGTAGTCCAGCCCGGAGTTCCCGAAAGGAACGTGTTGAGCTTGCTGATGAGGTCCGCGAGATTGGTTGTGGTCTGGTTGGTGTAGCTCATACATCCTCCAGCATTGCGATGTAGTTGTAGGTCTGGCGTTGGACGTGTGTGTGAAACACTCGGTAGCGATTGCTACCCACCGTGATGTAGTCCAGCGCAAAGTTGGCGATGGTCGCTCCGGCGGAATCCGTGTTGTAGATCCAGAAGCAGCCAGCCAGATTGCCCCGCACCGCGTCGAGGGTCGTGTTGGGCGTCCCGTTCAGGTTGCCTCGCCCCACGATAGTTAGCGGGAAGGGGAAGAACAACGGAGTCGTGCCGGGGACCGGGAACAACCGCCGCGTGGCGCTTCCCCGGGCTCCCGAAAACACTCCTGTGTAGAACGGAACCGGGCCAGCTGCTACGGAGTCATCCGAACCAGGACCGCTTTGCCAGCGCGTCAACCGCCCCAGCGGAGCCATGATCGTGATGCGCTCTTGGTTGTCTACAACTTCTGAGTTCTCTACGTTGACCCACACAGAGTCTTCTGCGCGATAGACCCACATGCCGTTGGCAAAGGATCCGCCTGAAGGACTCAAGCACTCCGATAGCCCGGTGATGTTTGTGGTAGAGGCGCTGGGGTCGATATTCGTGCCCCGCGAAGCCCCGCCGACGAACATGGGATACGGGTCCTCCACCTCAGTAGCAAAGCTGTCATGGAAGCCCGCATAGAACTGGATGAACTGCCGGTCATCGGAAGTCGCCGCACCAGAGTTGAGGTCCAGGACCCCACAAACGCGGTAGTCGTTGGCCGACAGCCAGAAGTCCATCTGCTGGAGCTGGTTCTCATCACAGAGGATGTAGGGCGCTTGGTCCGACCAGGTGCCGGGGTCGCCGAGCAGACCAGGCTGAGCACTCAGAGCGATCGCCGGGTTGTGGGCGATCATGCCGTGAGCACTGACGATGTAGCGGGTGTTGATGCCGGAGGTTCGGGTGAACGTCGTGAATGCGATGTAGGGCTTGTTGGTGCGGCCGGCAGCGTCTCCCTTGAGCACCACTTCCTTTTCGTTCGTCACTCCGTTGAAGGACGTGCTGTTGGTGTTGCGGCCGTCGACTGCCCAGCCCGTCTCGGCAAGCGTGATGTCCACCGTCGCGCCGGAGCCTGCCCCGGTGATCGCAAGAGCCGACGTGCCGATCAGTCCCGTGTAGGTGACTGTCAAGGTGCAACCAGAGCCCGTTCCTGCGTTGGGCCCTACCTTCGTCGTCGCCGCGGGGTTGCTCGGCGTCGAGCTGTAGGCCCCGCCCGTCTCGAAGACAGTGACCGTCGCAACACCCGATCCGGAGATGGTTGCGACCTGGACCTTGCCTTTCTCTCGCGCGGAGCCGCCCTGGACTTCGAGGATGTTGCCCACGGCATACCCGGTGCCTGCGGCAGATACCGTCGCGCTGGCGATGCGGTTTCCGAAGGCTCCGTTGGCGACGATGCGCAACGCCGTGATCGCCCCCGCCGTCGCCGTCACCTCAAACTTCGCATCGAGGTAGGCCCCCGCATGAGTCAGGGTGGCGATGTCGCCCGTGGTCCAACCCGTCCCTCCTGCGTTGACCGCAACCGTCGCTACTCGCTGCGACGTGCAGAACGCTACGAGCTTCGTGAGGAAGTCTTGGTAAGTGGTCGCCCGATCGGAACCAGCGCCAACTTCGTATTGCCATGCCATGGGGTTACCTGATCACCTGGGACACACGGTCCTTGTTTCGGGCCAGAAGGTTGATGATGGCTTCGTCGGACTGACCGCTGCTGATCGCCTGCGGCACCTTGTTCGGGTCATCGACGTTGACGACCTGGACGTTGACCTGGGGCGGAGCCGCCGGAGCGGAGTTGGGCACAATCGTCCCCGTCTTCCCCGGCTGGAAGATTTCAGGGCCGTTCTCACCAACGACGTAGGAGCGGTCAGGCTGAACCGTGCCGCCTCTTGCGCGACCGCCGCCGCCACCCGCCAGAGTTGCTCCGGTGTTGACGGTGTCTGCGGAGACTCCCGCGACACCCGCCGCTGCGCTCAGCGCCTTGATGATGATCAAGCGGATAAGGATGCGGCTGAGGTCTTCAAGGACGGATGATGCAAACTTCTTGAAGTCAAAGGTTCCGGTCTTGGTGAACTCCGAGATGGCGTCAGTGGCGCGGTCCGCGAACGTCATCACGACCTGCTCACCGACCGCGGCCAGGTTCTGCGCCTCTTGACCTAGCTTCAGGAAGGCGCGGGTGAAACCGTCCTCCAGCGCAGTGCTCGCTTCCAGCGCGGTGATCTGCGCCGCGGCCATCGCGGTGTTCAGCTTGTCCAGCAGATCCGGACGCTGCTTGTAGATCTCATTCAGCGCATCCTCTGTGATCGCCAACTGCTTGTTGGCGTCGATCTGATTCAGAATCTCCTGGGCCTGACTCGACAGGGGGATGGGCGGGGGAGTGAAGGGCTGCCCCTGCGCTGCGGGGGCATTCTTCTTCGCTTCCTCCAGTCGCCGGGCCGCTTCATCCTGGAGGTTCGGCCCAAGCAGGAAGTCGAGGGACTGTGCGGCGGTGGGCTGCGACTCTTCGACTGCGCGCCGGAACTCCGCCGCGACGTTGTTGCCAAGGTCGAAGGCTTCGTTGGACAGCTCGACTTCCGGAAGCAGTTCGGAGCCGCGGAGCTTCTTCAGGTTCGAGCTGAAGGTGTTCGTGAAGTTCGCTATCCGGCTCGTGCTGCGAACCAAAGTCCCTTCGAGATTGTCTGCGAAGGCTTGAGCAGCTTCGAGGTTGCCAGAGCTGATCGCCCCGATTGCCCCACCAACGTTCCGGGCCAAGTCGACGACGTCACGCCCCAGGCCTGTGATGATCTGCCCCACGGTCTGGTTCATCGCCAGGAAGAAGTCGATGATGGCTTCCACGGTGTCGCGGAATGCCTTCTTCATCAGCTGGCCGGCCGCTTCCGGCTGTTGGCTCAGGGCATAGAACACCGCCGCGCCGGCCGCGACCAGGCCGTTGAAGTAGGCCACGACCGTGTCGATGCCGGAGATGACCCCTTGGAACAGGTCCTGGAAGGAGAGTCCTGCCGTGACCTGCTCCGCGAAGTCTGCCAACGTCTGGACGAGCCCCGTCAGCTTGGTCTGAAGGTCCGGAACCGCCGCGGCGACCGCAGCGATGACCGTCAAGAGCAAGCCCAAGGGGTTCGCGGCGATGGCGACGCCCAGGGCGCGGATCGCGCCGAGCAGGTAGCGGGGACCGAAGAACAACGCCAGGTTCTCAACGAACTTGATGACCCTGTCGGCGTTGGCGGCGAGGAACCGCAGGCCGTCGGACAGTCCATCGATCAACCCCTTCAGGCTGGTGCTTCCGCCGCCCTTCCCGATGGAGATGATCAGAGCCTCGAACGAAGCCCCCAGGAACTTGATCGAAGCCCCCAGGTTGTCGTTCATGATGTCGGCAACCTGCTTTGCCGTTCCGCCTGCGTTCTCCAGCTCTGTCGTCAGACTCTTCATCTGAGGGACAGCGTTGGCGAAGACTTCAAACGCGGGGCCGCCGCGGTCGCCGAAGATCTGAAGCGCAAGGCCGGCGTCAACGCCTGCTTCCTTCAACCTCTCGATCGCCGTGGTCAGACCGACCTGGCTGACGCGAACGTCGGCCGACGTGAGCCCCAACTGTTGGAGCACGCGCTGAGTTGCTGCCGTCGGCCCTTCCAGCTCTGAGATGACTCGCTTGAGGCCGGTGCCGGCGAGACTCGCCTTCAGACCGGCGTTGGACAGCAAGCCCAGTGCCGCGTTCGTTTCCTCGAAGGAGATGCCGACGCTGGCCGCGATCGGAGCGACGAACTTCAGCGCGTCACCCAACTCCTGGACGTTCGTGTTCGTCTTGTTCGCGGTCGCCGCGAGAACGTCCGCCACTCGCCCGGTCTGGTCGGCGGAGAGACGGAAGCCGCGAAGGGCTGAAGCCGCGATGTCGGTCGCCTGGGACAAGCCCAGGCCGCCTGCGGTCGCGAGCACGAGGGTGTCCCCGACGGCGGCCAGAGACTCCTGGGTGGAGAAGCCGGCGCGGGCCAGGTCCACGAGCGCATCCGCCGCTTCCGTCGCCGTGAACCGCGTCGTCACGCCCAGGTCACGGGCTGCCTGCTCCAACATCGCGAACTCTTCCGCCGTTGCGCCGGAGACGCCGCGAACCGTCGCCATGGCCTGCTCGAAGGCCGCCAGGGACCGGATCGCCCCGCCCAGGAGCGCTCCGGTGCCGAAGACGCCGAAGGCAGACACGAGCGTTGTGCGCAGTCGGTCTGCCTGGTTCTCCAGCTTCCCCAGAGAGTTGCCGACCGCGCGAGCGCCAACCACGGCACCCTGCGGGTTCACCACCACGTCGATTCGGAAGTCAACCATGGCCTACCTCTGTGGGGGTTTCTCTCGGTTCCGGCGTTGTGTCTCCAGAAGATCCTTCAGATACACTTCGTCGAGTTCGCGGATCACAACCTCAAGAACGACAATCATACCATCGTCCAGCCTTCGGCGCTCGCCATACTCCCGGATCTTGCTCCAGGGGATGGGGCCGACAGATTGTCCGAAGTGTCGTTCAGAACTCAGCTCCCAGAAAGCGTGGAGGTAGAACTCATCCCCCCGGATTTCCGGGGGTTCGTCCTCACACCACTCAGGAAGCCGGCCGCCGGTGTTGCGCTGGTATTGGCCAGACTCTACAGCCCAGCCGTCCCGGGCGTGACGGAGCTGCCACCGGAGCCGGGCCGTGAGTTTCCCGCCAGCTCCTGGGCATCCGGCTGAGGCTCCGCGCCGTCCGGCAGGAATCGTTCGGGGGTCGCCGCGAAGTTGCGCAGGCGGTCAAACAGCCAGGCAGGCAGCTTGGCGCAGAACTCCCGGACGTTGTCGGCGGTGAAGGGAACCGCAACTCCGGCGCGAGTCTGGACCCCTTCCCAGTTGATGATCACATAGCGGGGATACAGCTCGCGATCCTCGCTGCGGTTCTGCTCGGCGTCCTCCACGGTGATCTTCTCCGTGCGGGCGATCCGGCGGGCGCGCGTGGCTGCGCGCCGGAGCATGCCGTTGTAGTAGGCCGGGTTGGCCTCAGTCGCGGGGCGCACGCAGATGCGCGCATCGGGGGAGATTTCCGGCATGTCGAACCAGGCCGTGGCCTGGGCGACTTCCAGATGTCCGAAGTCGAAAGCGTCGGTCATTGTCGTTCTCTTGGTTCAGGGGGTTCAGAAAAGCCCCCGGGGGACTACCCGGGGGCATCAAGATCAGGCCCAGGGCACGACCGGGAAGAGGCTGATGCCCATGTTGTAGCCGTAGGTTCCTGAGGTGAACGTCTCGCCCGTGATGTTCACGAGCACGCTCTGGTCCACCGGGAACTCGCGCCCGCCGTCTCCCAGGTTCATCTCCGGAACGTCGAGGGCGATTGCGCCGTCTGCGTTGCGAACGATCGCCAGGAACGTCACCGTGGTGTTGTTCTTGATGGCGTTCGTGATCGCCTTGCTCGTGAAGAGCATCTGGCCCTCAATGCTCACTTCGTAGAGGCCGGAGTTGACGAACCGCGCACCCAGCGTGCCCAGGCACTTCTCCGGGGAGACGTTGTTCTTGAACGTCACCGTCATCGACTTGAAGCACACGTCGCTTGCGCTGCTGACCACGTCCGTCGTCAGTGACACGATGTCCGACGCCGTGTTCAGAGCCGTCGTGCGAAGCGGCGAGACGGCAGAGGCAGCGTTGGTCTTGCGCGTCGCCGTAACGTTGTCCGCGTTCGTGCCGATGAAGCCCAAGTCCATCGTCGCCTTGTCGGCCAAGGCGAAGTTGAGGGCAATCTCGTTCGCGAAGTTGCCGATGGCATACTCATACTCCGGAACGCCAACACCGCCCAGTTCCGGGTAGCTGACTTCAAACTGGAACGTGCGCTCCAGGTAGCGGCTGTCCGTCGAGTTGGCCGTCACCGGCACATCGCGGAGGAAGCGGCCGAACAAGATGTCCTGGCTGGCGGAAGCCGGGCCGGTCGCCGTCGACAGCGTCGTCGACAGCTTGTCCAGGTTCAGCGTCGCGCCGCTGATGGACGTGATGCGAGCGTAGCCGTAGCTGGTCGTGCCGCCCGCGCCAAGAGCGAGCTGAACCACGCCCGTCGTCGTGTTGACGCCGCCGATGTGGATGAACTGACCCGCTCGCAGACCCAGCGTTGCCCAGTTCGTGATCGCCGCGGCGGACACAAGGGTTGCGGTGGAGCCCGAAACGGTGAGTGTCAGGTCCGCGTCGTCGAGGATGCGCACACCCGCGATCTGGAGACTGGCGTTGGTCGGCGGAGTCTCCGCCGTCATGCCGGAGCCGACAGTGATCGTCGTTCCCGTCGCTGCGGTGTCCGCCGTGACGGGCTTCAGGCCGTTGTTGGCCGCGATCGTGTAGCCCTTCGCGTAGACCAGCGTGGCATAGCTCGCGCCGCTGAACTGGATCTTGCCCCCCAATGTCGCGCTGGCCGCGTCGATCGTGTAGGTGGTTCCAGAAGCAACCGGCGGCGGAACCGTTCCGGTGCTCGCGCGCAGGTCGAACTCCGTGTTTGCGAACTCACTGAAGACAAAGCCCTCAGCGAAGTCCTCAAACACCTGCATCGTCAGATCCGTCTCGAACTCGACAGAGCTGTCCAGGTCCGTGACGGTGCCCTTCTTGCGGCCGCGGTCCGCACTCACCGGCCGGCGGACGGTCGTGGCGATGGTTGCGCCATACGCCCCGATGGAGTTGAACTCAGCGATCTTCCATGCCGGCGAGCCGGGGAGCACTCCCACCGACGACTCGGTGGCAAAGCGCATACTGGTGTTGTTAGTGTTGACGCGTCCCATTGTTCCTCACTTGCGTTCGTCGTAGTCGAAAGCGCACTCCACGTTGATCTGATACCAGCTGCTGTCTGGACCGATCTCGCGGATCACGCCGTTGGTGAATCGGATTGCGTTTGACGACAACGTCACACCCTCGAAGATAGCGCGGGCGGTTTGCGCAAGGGTGTCTGCTTCCCGGGTTCCTTTGTTGATCGGCGCGAACACCTGAATGAACACGCGACCGGACCGCATGAAGCTGTTGACGCCGCCGATCCCCGGACCCCCGATCAGTTCGAGGCGAGAAGCGTTGTGACGGACCGCAACGCGGACCCAAGCAACGTTCGGGGTGGGGGTGTAGTCTTCGTTGTCGAACGTGTAGGGCGAAGTCGAGCCCCACTGAACGCGGAAACGTTCGTAGATGGTTTCACGAGCATCAACAAGGCTGACCATCAGGGAACCCCTCTGAACAGATCTTCCGTGATCGCCTTCGCGATCGCATTCTGAACAAACCCTTTCGGAGCCTGTTGGCTGCTGCCCTCATTCAGCAAGACAATGTAAGGAACATTGTTGCTGATGAAGACAGGACCCTGCGCCTGCTTGTAGGACGTGGCCACCTTCGCAATGCCCTGCTCCTGGCCCGCCGTCGTGACCGCTTCGCGGGAGCCGTCAGGGCTGCTTCGCGGGCCGCCAATCGACGGGATCCAGTTGGCTCGCGCCCAGCCGGTGTCGACGGGGGTGCCGTAGCCAGTGTTGGCGGAGGATCGCAGGTTGGCGACGATGTCCAGCACGAGCTTCTTGATGATGCCGTCGATGAACTGCTCCAAAGCGGAGACGACGACTTGGATGCGCCTACTGGTCATGGCGCTTCCTCATCAGACTCAGCCGCCCTGTGCAGTCTTGATTGCCTTGTCGAGCCCAACGACAGTCCGGAGGGACCCGTTGGGCATGCGAACCTCGAACCGATTCCCGCTCAGCTGACGGACGTTCTTCGGAAGCACCCCCGGCCGGGCCGGCGGAGACGGAGGAAGAACGGCCGCAGGAACGGGCTCTTGCTCCGGCTCCTGCTCCGGTGCCGGCGGTGCCTGCTCCTGAGCGATCGGCGGAGTCATGACCGCCGACCGCTTCAGGCCCACGAAGCCCGCAACCCACCACATCTTGAGCCGGTGCGCGCCGAGTGTGGCGCGAATCTCCGGGGTGATGTCGTCGCCCGGCTCCGCGAAAGGCTTGTTGGCCAAGCCCAGGCGGAGACGCTTGATGAAGATCAGATCCTGGTCCAGACTGAAGTGGTCCTTCCAGTGCCTGACGTAACGCTTGAGGGTTGCGCTCATGGTTCTGTTTCTTCGGCAAGGGCTCCGGCGTCTCCGCCGGAGCCCGTCGATCAGGCGACAACGCCGCTGAAGAAGTAGCCCAGGTCAGCGGCGACCTTCTTGTGGCCAAACGCCATCTCGATCTCCACACGGTCCGACTCCAGGTGCTCCATGCGCAGGCGCTTGATGCGCGTGCCCAGGGCACCTGCGCCGAGCAGGCCCGTCCAGCTGAAGGTATAGCCGGCCGACGGGACCATCAGGCCCGGCGACGGAGCGGCATAGACCAGCAGCGCGTGCTTGCCGCCGATGAACGAGTGGGCGTTGGTCGCACCCTCGTTCGCGGTGTTGTTGATGGCGTCCATCACGAGGATCTCATCCATCTCGAACAGCGCCGCCAGGTTCTGGCGCATGACGACCGCCGTGCCGCTGGTCTGACCACGGTCGATGCGGCCGACGATGTCCGGGTGGTCGAGCAGCGCGTCATAGACAGCGCGGCCGATCACGAGCTTGTTCGGGCGGAAGCCCGTCGAGCCGTGGATGGTGCGAGCCGCGGCGCGCACGTTCTCGATCGGCGTCGAAGCCGCTTCGTTCCACTGCCGGACCTGGCCAGCGCCCGGGGCACCGCTGACGCCCGTGACGTCCGTGGTCCACACGCTGGTCGTGAAGAACGTCGTGTTCCACAGCTTCTCCTTGCGGATCAGCGCCTTGGTCGTGAGGAACTCCGTCGCCTCACGGTCCAACTGGAGCGGGGTGTCGGCGTTCGCGCGAACCTGGTCCGCGATGTCCTTGTGGAGCGCCCACACGTCGGCGCTGTAGCTGTCGGTCGACAGCGTGTAGCTCGCGCCGGCCGACTCGGTGCCGGGAGCGCGGAGCTTCATCTCATCGCGGTTGAACATGCCGCGGTCGTAGGTGAAATACTTGTCGCTCTGCTTCGCGACAGGCACCACCGGGAACACGCGGTCCGCGATGAAGTTGTCCGCCTTCTGCATGAAGGCCAGACTGATCTGGGTGAGCGGCCGGTCAACATGGACATCGGACCGCGACGGTTGAACGTAGGGCATCTGTGATTCCTTGGAAGACGGTTTGCTGGTTTTGCTGCTCCCGCGCTGAACTCAACTACCGCCTGAAGGAATCAGGCTTGGTCGCGATCCACGATGAACTGGATCTCGATGATCTCACCGGCCGCCGCGGCGGTCGTGAGCGGACGGCCCGCCGTCCAGTTGCCGGCGCCACTGACCGCCGGGATCGCACGGCCGCTCGCGTCGCTCGCGATTTCGTCCGTGAGCGCGACAGCCGCGCCCGCTTCGACCTTGACGATGGCCCCGTTGGGAATGACCATCGGGAAGGTCTTGGTGTCGACCACACCCGCTTCCGCGCAGATGCCGTCGATGCGGCCCTGAGCGCCGCTGTGGTCATACTTGCTGTCGCCCGTCGCCATCGTGACGAAGCGATAGGGGCTGAGACTGGAGCCGGCGATCCGGCTGACCGTCACTACGCCGTTGTAGGTGGACATGTGAACTCCTGTAGATGCTTGTTGTTGTGAGTGGGTTTTGGTCTGAGCCCCCTATGGGGCTCAGCGTTCGGCGCGAGCCGCGACGTGCTTGTTGTAGTGCTTCTGGCCCTCCGGGGTGTCCAGCGCCTTCGTGTAGGCCAGCTCGAACGAGCAGCCGTCACGCTTGGCGATGTCCGCGGCCATCTTGTCGAGCGGGTCCAGACCATCGTCACCGCCCGTGGGCGACTCCGACGTGCCGACCTGCTTGAACGCACCGGCCATGCGCTCGTTCTGCGCCTTCAGCGCCTTCAGGGCTTCCGCCCGTTCGGCTTCCGGCAGGCTGTCGATGCCCTTCAGCAGCGACACGCGCACGTCGAGCGAGCCCGGAATGTGGGCCAGTTCGCCGGCACGCTTCTCCAGATCGGCCTTGCACGCAGCCGCGTCCGCGGCCATGCGCTTCTTCTTCTCGGCGTCGAGTTCCTGGGCCATCTTGACCAGGCGCTCATCGTCGTTCTTGCGGTAGACCGTGCCGTTCATGGCCGTGTAGACCACCTGGTTGGACTCCGCCGCCTTGCGGATCGTCTCGTCACGCTCGCTGTCGCTCGCGGCAACGAACGCATCGGCGTCCGCACCCTTCAGAAGACGGAAGTGCGCGCGGTGGGAATCGGAGAGACTGGCAACCTTCTCGGCACGCTCCGCGCGCTTCTGGAGGTTGGCGATCGTCTCGTCAGCTTGCTTCTTGGCGACCGCCGCTTGCTCGGCGGCCAGCTTCTCTTCTGGAGTCATGGTCTGGTCCTGGGTCGTGCCGTTGTTTTCGGCGGTGCTGCCTGTCTTGGTGAGGTCCCCGGCCGGCGCAGGCTTTCCGTTCGGAGACATGAGGCGCTTCAGAGCGTCGGGCGATGCTTCGCCCTTCGCCAGAATCTCGATGCCGTGGTTGTGGCCTTGAGCGTGACCCACGGTCAGGTTCCCGGCTTCATCCATGAGCCAGGGGTGGCTGTGGCCATCGACATAGTCGGTTTGGCCGGCGCGGCGGAGGTAGTCGCCCCCACCCATCGTGATGAGGTGGGCATGCCCGCCCGTCATCGTCGTGAGGGCCATCGACGCCATGACCTTCTCGACAGAGTCACGCTTCATGATGGCCGCCTTCGCTTCGACCTGGGCGGGACGATCCACGCCGCTGATCTCGTCCATCTTGAAGGAGCGCATGATGGTGCGGACAACCTTGCCTTCCTTGATCATGCGACTGCCTCCATGTCCCCGTAGGAACCGCCGATGCTGAACCCGGTGTAGGTGCCGTTCTGGAACTTCTCCAGCATGGCCGCGTTGGGCTTCATCGCGATGAGGAGCCCGGTGCGCTTCGTCGTGATGTCGAGCGCCTTGGCGATGTCCGCCGTGAGCGGGAAGGCGAAGACGACGGAGCCCTGCTGATCGCCAGCGTGCATCTCCTTGGCGACTCGGCTGTTCTCCATGAAGTCTGTTGCTGCCTTCATCATCGCATCTTCGGGAATGTGGTCGCCCTGAACATCAAAGTAGGGCTCACCATCCGAAGTAGAGACGATCGCAAACCCGAAAACTAGCCCCAGGTTGCTATCAACCTTCACAACTTGGGCTTTGTTCTCGAACTGGATGAGCTTTGTCACGTCGTCTTCTCCTGAGCCGGGGGCTCGAACTTGGGGGCGCGAAGGAGGGCGTGGATGATGTCCGCAACCTCCACATAGGGGCGCGTCTTCAGGTAGTCCACGGTCGCCTGGGCCACCTTGACGGGAACAACAACGCTGGGTTCTTGGGTCATGATCGGTTCTTGATGATGGTGAGCAACTGTTGGACTAACTGGAGCTTGCGAGCGTCTGTGGTCCGGGAGTCCAAGAGTTCCGTGAGCCCTGCGGCAAGTGCGGGGTCTTGAGGGGTCGGAGGACTTTCTTCACGAAGGACCTGTTGGGCCTTGAGCCAAAGGTCCGGAGGAAGTCTCCACTGGATCCATTCCCAGATCTGGATTGCTTCAAAGTAGCGACCGGGGTTTGCCATCAGAGCACTTCCCACTCCAGAATGGGGCGGACAACAACGTAGTTTCGACTGGGACCGTCAGCCAGGACGTGGTATGTGTCTCCTGCCTGAAGGACAACTTCAGAAGACGGCGGCCCTGCGTCCTTGCTGCCGGGAAGGGCGGTCAGCCCAAAGTTGAACGTCGCACTGTCGCTTCCGGACTCATTCACGCGAATCCGAAAGGTCCAGTCTCCCGCGGAGTTGACGATCAAACAACCCGCCATGATCCCGATGCGCCGGAGCTTCATTGCGGAAGGGGCACAGGGGTTGACGGTAAGGCTTGCCGCTACAAGAAGCCCACCCATCGTGAATGGGACCGCAGTCACTGCGGAGCCTGGGTCAGCTACCTCGAAGCAGTGATGGATCAGCCGGGAGTCGCGTTTGGGGTTCTGTCTCATCCCAGTCGCTCCACCCGCCCGAAAGCGTTGATGACGTTTGTCGTGCTTGCGAAAGCGGTCACGGTGTCGGTCGCCGCACCGCCAATGACCGCTCCGTCGATCGCCAGCACCGTCTCGTTCGCCGGCACGACGATCTTCACGTTCAGGCCGGTTCCCGCCGCACCGAACTCGATGGTCACCGTCACCGCGGCGCTGCTCGTGTTCGTGAGCCAAAGGAACAAGCGGTCCAGCTGCCCCGCCGTCGTCGTGGCTGTGTGGATCGTCGTGCCCAGCGTCGCGGTCGCCGCGATCTGAATTGGGCGACCGCGAGTGCTTCCCGAAAGGGCGATGGTTGTCATGTCTGCGTTCCTCACCCAAAGTGCGCCCAGCGCATCGACCGCCATGGGGCTGTAGTCGCCGGTCGTTCCTGCGGACGCGATGAGGGTGTCGCGCCGAACGACCAGAGCCATGACGCCCGTGTCGCCGTCTGAGTGAACGGCATCCTCCGCCTTTCCCAAGTTGCCCTTGGCGGTTCCTGGGACAACGTCTCCGATGAGGAGAGCGTTGCTGACGTTGCAGTGGAGTCGCCCCGTGCTATCGACGATCAGGGGGATGTAGTCGCCGCTCGCGCCCGCGAGCGAAACCGCGGTGTCCGCGCGAACAGCCAGCGCCATGACGCCGATGTCGCCAGAAGCGTGAACCGCGTCTTCCGCTTTCCCCAAGTTCGTCGCCGCACTTCCCGGCGTGACGGTTCCAATGTTCCAGGTGCCGCTCTGGGTGACCGCGTGGGTGTTACAATTGACGTAGAGTCGGCCCGCGTTGTCCGTCGTCAGCGGGATGTAGTCCCCGTTCGTTCCCGCAAGCGCACTGGCCGTGTCGTTGCGGACTGCGAGCATGAACGCTCCCGTATCTCCTGTCACATGGGGAGTGTCCTCAACCTTGCTTTGATTGGTATTGACGTAGAGTCGGCCGGTGCTGTCCGTCGTGAAAGGGATGTAGTCCCCGTTCGTTCCCGCCAACGCGCTGGGCGTGTCGTTACGGACGGCGAGAACGAACTGACCCACGTTCCCGGTGGTGTGTGCGCTGTCCTCCAGTCGCGAGCTATCCAGGGTGTTCGTCGCCGCTGAAGCCAAGATGTGAACCAACAGCCCGCCCGTGTTGCTGTCGATGAACGGGTGCGACCAAACGCCAATGGTTCCTACCGCCGGAGCGTCAGTCACTTCGCACATAGGTGCGATGCCGCGCGACCGCGCTTCTGACGGTTGGGTGCCCTGATACACGCGCAACAGCTCGCCGGTGGCATCACCACTCTCCACCAGCGTGTTGACCTTCAAGCGCCCAGCTATGTTGACTTGCAGTGGTGCATAGTCGCCCGCGGCAGAAACCAGGCCGGACTCGCTATCATCGCGCACCGCCAGCGCCATGACGCCGACATCACCAGAAGCATGAGCCGCGTCTTCCGCCTTCCCCAAGTCCGTCGTGACCGTGCCGCTCACCGTCACTGTGCCGCTAATGCTGCTAACCGCGACCGTGCCGTCAACCGTCAGCGAACCGCCGTTGTCGTTGACCGGGTAGACGGAGGGGAAGTTGTTGACCCCGATGTTGCCGCCTTCGTTGATGACGTAGAGAAGGCCCGTGGGATTCAGGCGCAGAGCCGCCCAGGAGCCGCCGCCCCCGGACGGCTCCGGCGAGTCCGTGACGTAGGCCAGCGGCACGATTCCCGTGTCCGCCATCGGGAAGACGGTTGCCGAGTCAACGACCAGGACACTGAGAAGGTCTGAGCCGTCGCGATCCTGAAGACGAACCTGCGCGTTCAGGTTCGCGTGGGTGCTCTGCCCAACCACCCAAGGGGAAGTCGATTGGGTGACCGCGACCGTGCCGTCAACCGTCAGCGAACCGCCGTTGTCGTCAACTGAAACGGCCCAGGCCCCGCTTTGGGTGACCGCGACCGTGCCGGTGACGGATACCGCCCCGTCAACCGTCAGCGAACCTCCGTTGTCGTTGACCGGGTAGACGGAGGGGAAGTTGCTGACACTTACAGACCCATCGACGGTAAGTGACCCGCCGCCGTCCGTGATGTCAAGGGCGACCGATGCGTCAACCGCTACCCGGAGCCGACCCGTCGCATCAACCTGAAGTGCTGCGTAGTCCCCGTCAGCGCTCGTGAGCGTCCCGGGAGTGTCCTTGCGCACGACAAGCGCAAGCGTGCCCGTGTCGCCGGTGGTGTGCGCGGCATCCTCAGCATACTGAGTCCCGCCGCCGCCACCCCCGCCGCCGGTGACGCGGAGCGCTCCGGTTGCGTCGACTTGAAGCACAGCATAGTCGCCGTCCGCGCTGGCGAGCGTTCCCGGCGTGTCCTTGCGAACGACAAGGGCCAACGTGCCTGTGTCGCCGCTGGTGTGAGGCGAGTCTTCCAGATACTGGGTGCCTCCGCCGCCACCACTACCCGGATTCATGACCTTGACCTGAAGCGCATTCAGCGTCTGGTCAACGTAAGCCGGCTCACGACCCGGACCGCCGATCACCTGCGTGCTGCGACTACTCATGCGACGACTCCCGCGATGGACGTCATACGGGTCAACACCGCACAACGACAGTTGATGACTTCTTCCGGCGGGGCATCCGGATCCCCTGGGTAGCGCAGCGAGTTCCCCTTGCCGGAGACGAAGGGAACCCCGTAGGGCTGAACTTGACCGTGCATCGGAGCGTGGCTGTGACGAACTCGCTCATCCATCGCGGTCTGCCACTCCTGAGACAAGTTGTTTCGATCCAGGTCCCCGGAAGCGATGGCCTGGTCATACATCTCCCGCGCGCCCTCGTGGACGGCACGAAGGGCTTCCGTGCGGGCGATCGTCTCCGCCCGATAGCCAAGCATCCGCTCCGTGTAGCGCCCCACCATCTTGTCGATCTGGGCCTGAGTCAGCGGGGTCCGCCCCTCCAGCGCCGCTCGCAGCGTCGAGTCAAACCGACGGTCGCGAAGGGCTCGCTGAAGGACCGCGGGGTCAGACGTTTCGAGGGCTCGCCGGAAGTTCCGGACCGCCTGCTGCTGACCGGGGGTGAGGCCGATGCTGTCCTTGAACTCTCGCGCGATCGCGCGGGGGTTCATCCCGCGGGCGATCCCGTCCGTGATGATCTGACGGACCAGCTCACGCTGCTCGTTCGTGAAGCCCTGAACAAGACGCAGCATGTTGCGCTGCATTGCGTTGACCGCCCCAAAGTTCGTCTGGTCGAAGACGATCTGGATGTTGCCCAGCCCTCTGCCCAAGACACGGGCGGTGTCTCGTGCCGCGGTCAGGAAGCTGGCTTGGTAGGCTTCTCCGAGGATCGGAGCCGCCTTCAACGCTTCGTCGAAAGCCTTCCCCCACAGCCCCTTCTCGATCGCATCCGCAATGTCCTTCAGCGTCAGCTTGGACTTGATGACAGCGACCATGCGCGCGAACGCTTCCGCGAGCTTGGGCTCAGCCGCGTTCAGGAGCCGGTCAAGCCGACTGGTCGTGTCCTCGAAGTCCGCCATCAGAGGTCAGTGCAGGCGCAGGTGTAGGTTGCCGCGGCCGGGTCCCGGTCGATGACCTGGATCACGTAGGTCTTGCCCTCGATCGTGATGCGGTCCGTCGTCGAAGGGGCCGACGCCGGGAGCCCGCCGTTGATCGTGTCGCCGATCAAGACGATCACGACACGCCCGTCGCTGACGAGCGTGCCGTTGATGTCGCGGTTGGCCTGGCGGTCGATGAACCCCCGGCACGGGTAGTCGACCGACGTTGGGTTGGTGCCGCCGGTCAGCTGACCGCCGGTCCGCGTCCCCGCGGTGAACTTCGTCAACGTCGCAGGGAGCACACCCGGGCCAATGTTGTCCCGGATGAGCCCGCTGATGTCGACTCCGAACAGAGGGTTGCCCATCGATCAGACCAGCTTGCCCAGGTCCATGTAGAAGATGTCGATGGTGCCGTTCACCGACACGGACGAATCCGCCGTGATCGCCGCGGCGATGTTCATGAACAGCGCCGTGTTCGCACCGTCCGCGACCTTCAGGGGGAAGACGGCGGTGGATTGGTCGTTCGTGTGCTTCTGGAAGTCGACCGTGACCGTGTCGGCCGTCATGGCCGTAGCCTCGATGACGTTGATCATCGTCGTCGCGAGCGTCGAAGCCGACGCGACCGCGGTGCCGATACCCATGGTGATGTCGGTCGCCGCCACGATGCCGTTCGTGTTGGCCTGCTTCGTGACCTGGCAGTTCACTTCGATGCCGAAGATCAGCATGTTCTTGAACGGCAGGTCCAGGATCTTCGTGCCGCCGTAGTCCTGCGCCGCGAGAACGGCGATGGCGAAGTTGGTCAGCGTCACGCGGCAGCGGCGGACCGTCATCAGACGATCGTTCACCGCGACGCCGGTGTTGGGCTCCGCGATCGGAGTGGTGAGCCCATCCAGAAGGTTGGGCATGAAAGTGGCTTGCTTGACGTTCATGGTTTCGCGTCTCCTTGTTTCTTCATCACGACGAAGCCACGCTGGCCCGTCTCTGGGTTGTTTGCAGACGTCACAGTATACTGGTTTGTGACGTCCACGAGGTCAGTTTGTCCCTCCACGCTGGCGTGGACATGGAACCGTTCTTTCCCGTCCACCTCATACAGCATGAGGTGGAGCGAGACTTTGAGGTCAGTTGAAGCCATCGGTTCGCTCGAAGTCGCAGGAGCCGAAAGCGGAAGCGCTGCCAGTTCCGGTCGCAACTCCCGCACCGCTGACGATCCCCGCGCCGCTGAAGAAGCAGCGCAGGTAGTCCATCGCGGTGATCGGCAACCGGGTGTCCTTCGTCGAGCCGATCGTTGGCTGGAAGAACGTCACGGAAGCCGACCCGGCTTGTGCCTGCTTCACGTTCGAGCCGGTGCCCGTCCCTTCGGCCAGGGTCGCGTCGACAAGCAGCTTGCCGGCAAGCCAGAACTGCGCGCGGGCGACCGCATCGGGGGTCGTTCCGTCCGCCAACGCCGTCCCGTTACAGGTCGCATTGTCCCGTGGCCAGGACCGCGGCTGGCCGTCGACAGACTGGGTGCCGGAGAGAAGCCCCTCAAGCGCCCGGTCCATCCAGTCGGCCGCCATGACCAGCGCCCGGGCTCGATTGTCCGCGGTCGCCGCCTGCCAGGCAGCTGACGCCGCGCCGAGCAGACCGTTGAAGTAGGTTGTTGCCTCCGTGACAGCGTTCGCCACGAGGGCATAGACGCTGAAGGTGTCGGCTCCGATCGTGACTGTGACGACAGCTCCCATCACTTCACCTCATCCTTGTTGGGCTCCGGGGAGTTGTCCCCCGGGGCTCCGCCCGGGCCGGGCTGTTCGGAGCCGGGCGGCGGAATGCCCGCCGCCTGGTTCTGGAACGCGGTCACCATCTCCTCATCCAGCTCCGGGGCTTCGCTGAGCCCCAGGATCGCGCGGACTTCGTTGATGGCCGGATCGTTCGGCATGAGCGTCGCGCCGGCCTGGGCCATGTCGCGCAGCGCCGCAGTGACCTGCTCGATGTCGCGATACTGGATCTGCTCGACAGCGAACGTCGGCATGAGCGCCGGATCCCAGCCGTTCAGCTCCCAGAGGGGCTTCAGGTAGTCGCGTTGGAACGCTTCCTTGATCTCCTGGAGAGTCGACGCAACAGTCAGGCCGAAAGACTGTGTCTTGTCCTTGCTGAGCGCGAAGGAGCCGGTGCTGTCAGAGCCCAGCAGCAGCTGTTCGACGCCGAGCACACGCGCCATCTCGCGGTTGAGCCGTTCGATGGCCTTTGCCATCTCCGGCTGGGAAGTCGTCGAGCCCTGGAGCAATTCGATGTTCCACTGCGGAACGTTGATCGGTGCCTGCGTCTCGCCGGTCGCGCGCCAGACGGCAGAGTCGAGGATGAGGCCGGTGTCCTTCCCCTTCAGAGCGTTGCTGACGAAGGTTTCGATGGGGGCGCGCAGCTCGCTGACCTGCTCGCTCGTCATCGTCCCCGCTTCGACCATCTTCGCAAGTTCCGTGAGCGGCCCACGGCCAATCGGGGTGCCGCGCAGGTCACGCTCGAAGCCCCAGCCTTCCAGGATCTCATAGCGGTCCAGCGTCGCTGCCTTCTTCACCAGGTGGCGGAAGAGGCCAACACCCTCCGGGGAGTCGTCGAGCGCATCGTCAACCAGGTAGACGATCTTGCCGCGGGGCAGATACAGCTCCTGCTGAGTTTGAGGACTGGTCTGAAGAGCCCCCAGGACAGTCCCGGTCCGATCCAGGTCCCAACGCTCGATGGTCCGCTGCGGGCGGGACTCAACATCGAGGAACCCAATGACGCCGTCGTCGCGCCGCTTCGCAGTCCACTCCTGGATGCTGAAGCCGTAGAAGCGGAACATTGCGGCACGGCGGATGATCCGGTGCCACGGGGTCACCATGTCGTTCCGGATGTCTTCGACCAGCTCCGCCATCTCATGGGCTTCTTCGGAGTCGTCGGCCGGGACAACCTTCCATCCAGCGCGGCTGACGAGGTTGAGGAAGAAGCGAACGCCAGCGGAGACGATCGACGTGTTGGCGAGGATGTTCGCAAACGTGCGATACTTCTCCGTGCCCGTCAGCCGGCGGTCCTTCTCAACCGTGACGATGTAGCCGCCGTAGACCGCGGTGCCGGGCGCACCGACAGCAATCATCGGCGACGGCTTGCGACTCCCGCCAGGCGGCATCACACTTGGATCCAGTGAGGTCATCCGATCACCTTTGCTGGCGTGGTTGCGATCATCAGTTCAGGCTCCGTCAGCAAACGACTGAAGGCGCGGCTCAGAGCGTCGATCTGGTCCTTGAACTCACCTGTCGGAAACATCTCAGCTTCTGACAGGAAGGCATCATTCCAAGGGCCACGAACAATGTAGACGTTACCCGCCTCAACCTGCGCAGCAAAGGGGTTTGCCCGGTCTTCCTTGTCACCCGTCTCCGTCGAGAAGTGGAAGCGGTAGCCCATCAGCTTCGCCGCAAACTGCGCCTTCTGGGCGAGACCAGCCTGACCGGGATCCTGGGGGATGCTGATTGTGGTTTGCTTGTCGTCGAGCCGAGCACAGTTCAGGACCATGTCCTCAACTTCGTTCGGCGTCGCGCGCTTGCGGACAATGTCGAGGATGTAGAGCTTGCCCTTCACCCGGCGGAGCTTCGCGCCGACGGTGTAGGCGCTCTGCCGCTTCTTCGAGCCGGCAAGGTCCCACCCGCGCACCGTTCTTCCCCCTTCGGGGGCGAAGTCGATGGGGATGAAGTTCGCGCGCTTGAAGAGCCCACCACCACGAGGGGCGGGACGTTGTTGGAGCTGCGCCGCCTCAGCGTAGGAACCGCCCTGGGCACGGAACGTCTCCTTGAGCTGCTCAACTTCCTTCCGGCCGAACCGCTCCGGCCACAGCAGCTGTCCTTCTTCCTTCCGCGGATCCTCGAAGCCGGTCACCGAAACAATGCACTTCCGCGACTGCTCGAACTCCATCGGCAGAATGAGCTTCTCCCAGCTGTCGGTCAGCTCGCGGAGGATGAGGCCGGAAATGTCGCGCTCATGGAGGCGCTGCATCACGACCACAATCGTCGACTCCTTCGCGTTGTTCAAGCGGGTCGGCAGCGTCTCCGTGAACCACCGCAGGGACTCTTCGCGCTTCTTCTCCGACTCAGCACTCTTCACGTCGTGCGGATCGTCGATGTTGATGCGGTCGCCGCGGTAGCCGGTCAACGCACCGCCGACCGACGCAGCAAGCCGCCATCCCTGCTCGCTGTTCTGATAGTAGGTCTTCAGGTTCTGGTCATCCTTGAACTCGATGGGCCACAACCTGTGATACCATTCGCTCTGGATGAGGTCACGACCACGCACAAGGTCACGGGTCGCGAGTCCCTTCTCATAGGAGGCGGAGATGTAGCGCAACCGGGACATCCCCTGCGGCCCCCACTCCCATGCTGGCCAGAAGACGTTCGTGGTGAGCGACTTCATACAGCCGGGCGGGACGTTGATCAGAAGCCGCTTGATCTGCCCCTTTGTAACCGCTTCAAGGTGTTCGCAGATCGCCTCAACCGGCCAGCCGTAGACGAAAGGGACTTGTGGCTCAAGATGCGGCCACGCCAGCTTGATGAAGCCCAGCAGACTCTCTTCGCTGTCTGCTCGGTCCAAGTCCATCCGGACTTTCTCGCGGTTTGCAAGGGCCCACTCCAGTTGGTCAGGACTGATTGTCATCGTCACCTTCGTCGGGTTCTGTGGGTTCGAGGTTCGCGGGCTCTGCCGTGATGCGAGGCATCGAGACGGGGCGTGGTTCGTCTTCGTCTGTCGTGCCCAACAGCAGTCGGAGGGCGGAGCGCTGCTCCGCGGTCAGCGCCTTCACTTCGACGGAGTGCTTGTGGTCGACGGTGACGGTGGCCTGCGTCGTCGTCGCGTCGCCCTGGCGATACTCCGGGATGTGCCGCCGGGCATAGGCAAGCAGCAACTGGTCGGAGTAGCGGCGGACCGTTCCCTGGATGCCGTTCTGCCCGAACCGCGGCTCATCCCAGCCCTCAATCGCGCGCTTCTTGATCGCCTCTTCGATCTCGCCCTTGAAACTCTCAATGGCTTGCTCTTCCTCAAGGCGGAAGTCTTCGTTGTTGTCGCGCCAATTGTTGACCTGGCTCAACGTCATCCCGACGCTACACGCCGCGGAAGTCCGGTTGCCGAAGGCGCGCAGATGACGGAGGTAGGCTTTGCGCAGCTCCGGGAACTGTGAGAAGCCGTAATACACCCCGGTGTGCGGGGTGTCGTGACGGAACTTGCGCACCATCTGTGCCTGCTTGCGCACGGCTTCTTGGTGAGCAATGACCTGATCTTTCTTGGCCTTTGCCATGCGCTGAGGGTAACGGAGGTTGCTGGATTCGGGGTGACTGAGTTGTTAGCTGGATGTGTTTGGCGTGATGGAAGTTGGACGGCGGGGGTCGCTCCTGGAGCTGTGTGTCCTGGAGGGCTGGACATTGTTGGATGTGGGTGTGTGAGTTGGTTTGTTGGACATTGTTGTTGGAGCCGTTTTGGATGTGTGTGGTGGGGCTGAGCTTGGAGAGGCCAAGCGCGCGTTCCGCGCGCCATCACCCCTCAAAAAATCCCGATTCGAGACGACCACGAACCACCCATAGTATGTGGACTTCGTGGCTTTCACCACGAACAACCCATACTATGGGTTGTTCGTGGTTGTTCTCGAATCGAGACTTTCCTTGGCCCCAAGATTGTCCCGAATCGAGACTAGGTGGCGGAACTCCCCATAGCGTGGGTGGTTCGGCCCAGGGAAGGCACCTAGGGCAGTGGGGTCCGGGGCGACGTTGTGGTGCGAACAACCCATACTATGGGCGGTTTGTGGTGGTTTGTAGGGGGCGGAGGGGGAGCCGGGGGTGGATTGCGAGAAAGTCTCGCAACGGGACGATGGCTGCGGTCCCACCCTTCCTATAGGTTGTTCCTTATTACGCCAGACCGTAACTGATCACCCACTTCCCCCAACCTCCTCTCCAACCACGGAGTCCTAAGCCCAGGGGAACCACCCGTAGTATCGTGCTTTCCCCTCTTTACCCTCTTTCTTTCTAAGTTAAGGGGATACCGGAAGGATATAGGGCTCCGCGGGGCTCCCGGCGGTTCCCCTAGCGACTCACGGCGGACCCACGGCAACCACGGAACCCACGGTAAGGCTCTTGGTTTTGGGGAACTTCCGTTCCCGTGGGTCGTTTCCAGCACTTCGTCGAACCACGGAACCTCGGAGGGGTCCGGGAACTCTTCCCGGATCGCCCCATAGCAAGGGGACTTCGTGGGCTCCAGGCGAATCACCCGCCATCTCCGCGTGAGCGGGGCTTGGCGATCGGCCGGAGGGACGCAGCGGAATCGACCTGAGAAAGAAGGGCTCAACCCGGCACACCGGGGAGCGAGTCCCGATCCTAGACGACGACAACCGAAAAGGGAAGCCCCGGCTAAAGTCGCCCCTCCGCGGAGCCGATAGAAGGGACATGGAACCGTCGCTCGCCCTGGCCCGTCTCGCCCTCGCCGTCCGTCTCGCCGCCCCGGAATCACCGGAGCGGGACTCCGCCCTGGTCGCCCTGAACTCCGCGGCCCGGGCGGAAGGGCTCCGCGGTTCCGCGGCCCTCGCCGTTCTCGCCGCGGCCCTCCGCGCGGAAGGGGAAGGCGCATGATCCCGGAACGAGACGTGTGCGCCCTTCGTGACTTCGTTCTCCGTCTCGTTTCGGGACAATCTCCCGTAGCGGAAGCGGAGCTGGAGGAAGTCGCCCGCGCGGCCCTCCGCGGCGGATACCGGCTCGACATTCCCGCTTTCGAGAAAGCGGAACGGGACTGGCGGGACTCGGACCCGTTCGGCGAGCGACCCCTGGGCTAAGAACAAAGTCCCGAAACGAGAAAGAACAAACCAGGCTAAAGTCGCCCGCGGATTCGGCCGATAAAGTAGCGGGAGAACAAACCATGACGAACCGTCCCGAAAGTATCGAGCCCTTCCGCGCCGACGAAGACATGTGGCGCTTCGCTTACAACGGGGCGGAAGCGCTCCCGTCGGGCGCTCCGCCGAAGTTCGCGGAGTTCGCCCTGGGGGACCTGGACGGGGCTTTCATCGCGATCCTCACCGGGAGCGAACGGGCGGGGACCGAACGGGGTGGAATCTCCGTCGCGATCGAAGGGGTGACGGACGAAGACGCCGAAGTTTCCGGAGCCCTCCACCTAGGGGCCGAAGTCACGGAAGCGGGCGCGGAGCGGATCGCCGCGGCCCTTCTCGGCTCCCGGCCGACGATCGCCGAACTGGAGCGCCTGGGCTTCCGATTCTTCGCGAAGCCCTAAGCCCGATAGGAACGGGAGTTCCAGCAAACCGAAAAGAAAACGGAAGCGAAAACTAAAGTCGCCGCCGGATCTATCCGATAAATCCGGTATGAACGTCTTCGCTCGCCGCCTGGTTGCCCTCGCCGCCCTCGCCGCCCCGCTCGCCGTCGCGTTTTCGCTCGCCGTCGTCGCGGCCCTCGCTGGCTGAACCGAAGAAAACGGAAGCGAAAACTAAAGTCGCCCGCGGATCTAACCGATAGGACTGCTATGAACCGCCCCGGATCGTCTCTAACCGTTCGCTATCTCGCCCTGTCGTTCGTCTCCGCCGCGAAGCGGGGCGGACTTTCCGCGGCGGACCTGGAAGCCCTGCTGGAATACTCTTTCGCGGGGATCCTCGCCCTAGACGAAGCGGCGGAAGACGTAACGGACTCCGGCCGGGGGCTCCGGGCGAAGGAATCCGCGACACTGGCGGAGTTCCGGGAAGCCCTCGTGGAGTTCGCGAAACGAGACGGCGTGGCGGACCTGGAGTGATTCCCGAATCGGGAACCGAAGAAACAAACTAAAGTCCGGCCCGGATCTATCCGATAAGTCCGGTATGAACGTCGTCGCTCGCCGCCTGGTTTCGCTCGCCGCCCTCGCCGCTTCCCTGGGCTTCGCCCTGTCGCTCGCCGTCGTCTTCGGCTAAGGAAAAGGGGAAGGAAAACTAAAGTCGCCCGGGGATCTAACCGATAAGACTGCTATGAACCGCCGAGAAAAGATAAAGGAACTCCGCGCCGCCCTCGAATCCGCGGCCCTCCGCGCCCGCGAACTCCGCCGGACGAAGCCCGGGAGCGACGAAGCCCTCCAAGCCGGATTCCGCGAAGGGGAAGCGGAGGGCGCGTTGACGCGCTTTCTCGAATCGAGGGAACCGCGGGAACTCCGCCGCGGGGACGTGATCGAGGTGGACCGCCTGGGCGAAGTCCGAAACGGAGACGACGTGTGCCGTGTGGTCCGGGGGCTCCGGAAACTCCGCTGGCCGGAGGGGCGGGTTGAGTTCGTGATCTACGTGATCCCCGCTAGCGAGCCCGAAAGCGGCGACGACGAAGCGTGGGAGAACGAAGACGTGGAGGAACTGGTTGTCGAACCGGGCGAGCGCTTCCGTCTCGTTTCGAGAAAGGAAAAGAAGGGCTCTAACTAAAGTCCGGCCCGGATCTAACCGATATATCCGGTATGAACGTCGTCGCTCGCCGCCTTATCTCGCTCGCCGCTCTGGCCGCCGCTTTCGGTGTCGCCCTTTCGGTCGCGGTGGTGGCGCTGTGATCGCCCTTCTCGCTATCGCGGTCGCGGTCGCCGTGATCGCCCTTCCGGCGGAGGAACCGCGGAAGCCCCTTAATCCTTTCCGCCCGCGCTAGTCTCGAATCGAGAATAGAAAACGGAAACGAAAACTAAAGTCGACCCAGCAAACCGCCGATAAGTAAGTAACGGGAGAAACGAAAATGAGCAACATGTCTTACTGCCGATTCGAGAACACCGCCGGGGACCTGGACGATTGCGTCGAACAGCTCCGCGCCCTCTTTGGTGACGGCGAGGATCGGCCGACGAAGATTCCCGCGGACAACGACCGGGAGCGTGCTGCGCGCGTGCGCTTGGTGGAGCTGTGCCTGGACGTGGCGGAGCTGTTCGACGGGGTGCTGGATGAGGCCGATCCGCGCGCTGAGATCAAGCGGATCATCGCCGAACAGGAAGCGGCTGCGGCGGAGCTGGAAGACGATGAAGAGGGGGATGAGGAATGAGCCCCTTCCTTCTCCGCCGGTTCGCCCTCGCCGTTCTCGCCCACCGCCTCACCCCGCGCTGGGGTCGCCGCGCGGAAAGTCTCGAAAGGCTACTCCAACGGATCGCGGTCCACTGGAGAGGATACCGCTAGAGAAAGTCCCGAACCGGGACCAGCAAGCCGTCTCGATTCGAGACATTCAGCAAGTCTCGAATCAGGACGCGCGCCACCGTCCCGATTCGGGAATCGCCGAACCGTCTCGCCGCGGGACGTTCCCGCGCAGGGACTTTCGTCAGCAAGTCTCGAATCGGGAACAACGAGCCCTCCGGCGGGGAACCGCCGACGGGAAGGGAGCCTAGAACAATGCCCACCGCCGCCTGCCCCTCCAACGAACTCCGCCCCCTGGGCCTAGGACCCGAACAACCCGATCACTCACCTCAACTCACGCGGCGGAGCCCCTTCCTATGGGGAGTTCCCCACCGCCTGGCTATGGGGAGTTCTGGACCGCCACAGTATGGGGAGTTCCAGCAACTCAGGTTATGGGGACTTCTGGACCGGGAATCCTCACCGCTCGACTCCCGCCCGGACTCCGCCGCAGGATTTGGAGCCGGCGTCCACATCCCAACATTTGGCCGTCGTCCACATCCTGGATCAAACTCCAGCAACGTTCCAGCACTCAGCATTCTCGTTTCGAGAATCAAGTCCAGCACCTAAAGTCGCCGCTGATTCGAGCCGATAAGATTGTTCATGAAGACCAAAGCAATCAGCCTGATGGGACTCTTTCTGGAGCTGGAGCGCTGGTCGCTGAAGACTCTGGAGACGATCCCGGTCACGGCTCCCGTCTCCGCGCAGATCACCCGCTCCATCCTGGAAGTCCGGAGGGACGTGTTCGCGACGATGAAGGAGACTTCCGTCATCGATCCGAAGACCAACCGCAGCCCCTCGATGAGCTGGACTCAGCGGGACCAGATTGCGGCCTTCATCGCCTGTGTCGGCGGGCGGTTCACCGGTCAGTCGCAGCCGCTCGCCCGGCTCATCCGGAAGGGGCTCATCATCGAGCAGATGGATGGCTCGCTGGTCGCCGCGGGCGAGAAGCCAGTCACCTGCCCG
>JACCDG011266699.1_pt1 | contig 70155 bp, 76 predicted proteins | sample 7442471 | NCBI WGS metagenome assembly JACCDG01 (sample SAMN15323444, study PRJNA562643) | freshwater metagenome | isolation source: river surface water | place: USA:Blue River Watershed | collected 2017-08-17 | reverse complement strand
GAAGGCCCCGGGTTAAATCGGGGACGACGGTAGGGTTGGTAATAAGGGTGAAGTCGTAACAAGGCATCCGTAGCGGAAGCTGTGGATGAATCACCTCCTTTCTAGGGAGATAATGGTGTACAAACAACCATCGTCAATCGGACGATGGACGTTCAAGAGTTGATACCTAGTATCAAATTCTTAACCAATATGGTCGCTCATTACGTTTTATCTGCCGACGTTTCGACGAGAGCAGACTTAGTAGTGAAACATATTTATCTTAGAGAACTTCGTATAGAACTAACCGCAAAAGGTTTTGATTATTGTTTTGATACAGCATACAACGTAGAGCGTTCTTTACTGAACAATCTCCTGCGAAGGGATTCTACCGCGTATTAATCAGGCTCTACGCACGCTATCCCAGGATAAAGGAATTTCCTCTGGTAGTTGTGTAAGACACGGAACCCGCTCACAAGGCGGGTTTTTTGTACCCGAAACTGACCTTTCCTTTGCTTTTTTCTGAGTAAAAAACTATAATTTATATCATGAATAATGCACCGGCAGAAAGGGTAAAAAATGCACTCTCTTTTGAGGATTTTAAGCACGAGAATGGCATTACCTATTGGTGGGCATCAGAACTGATGGCCATGTTTGGGTATGAGAATATGGTGAGTTTTAAAAAAGTTATTGATAGGGCTACTTCGGCTTGTTTGTCTTTAGGTATTAATCACTATGAGCACATAGTACCTGAAAAAAGAAAAGAAAACGGAAAGGAGCTTCCTGACTTTAAATTTACTCGATTTGCTTGCTATTTAGTAGCAATGAATGGTGATCCTAAAAAAAGAGAGATTGCTGCCGCGCAAGCCTACTTTGTTGAACAGACAAGAAAGTTCGAAGTGTACCTCCAAGGTGCTGAGGATGTAGATCGTTTACTTTATCGAGAAGAAGTAAAAAAGGGAAACATATCATTATCTAGCGCCGCAAAAAAAGCTGGGGTAGTGGATTATGCGAAATTTCAAAATGCCGGATACTTGGGGCTGTATAATACGGGTATTTGGGGCTTAAAAAAGAGGAGGGGTTTGCCTACTGATGGTAAAAAAGTGGAGATCCAAGATTATATGGGCAGGACTGAACTGGCAGCTAATTTGTTCAGGATCACTCAAACTGAAGAGAAGTTAAAAAAAGATGGAATTCATGGTCAGAATGATGCTGAAAAAACTCATCTAAACGTTGCACAGCAGGTTAGGCAATTTGTGAAAGATAACACCGGAAGATACCCTGAAGATCTACCAATCCAGAGGAGGTTGCTTGAGGTAAAAAAAGAATTAAAAAAAGGCATGAAGGCTTTGGGGACGATAGACAAGAAAGTGAAACCTAAGAAAGAGGTAACTAAATAGGGTTTCTGTAGGTCGAAATTCTAAATGATCTTCAAAAGTAAAAGCCGCTTCGGAGTGAACCCTTAGCAGCTTTGTGCTCTACGACACTATTGTACTGCGTACTGGCGAAAAGTTTTTATCAACATATCCACAGGCGTTGACGTGACTTCCGTGACGGTAGATACTGGTTGGTAGCTATGGGCAATAGTCGTGCGTCCTAAGGCGACTAACTTCTACCGGAAACGGGAAATGTATCATCATATGCTTTCGACATGTGTAAAGTGTGGCGGTCACCTCTTTCAGCTTGTCGAGCAAGAGCCCTCTGGATCGGCTCACAAGCTCCAGTTTGTTCAGTGCTCGTCTTGTGGGGTTCCTGTTGGTGCAATGGAGTATTATAATTCCGGTGCCAAGCTTGAGAAACTTGAGAGAAAGATCGCTAATTTGGAAAGCCAACTTGGAGGTATTCAGGATACCACGAGTCGGATCCAGATACTCCTGCAAAGAAAATAGGGGTGGCAAATAAAACCAGCGTGCACCAAGTGTTCCAGCTTTTTCGCCTCTTGGTAGGTTGGAGTAAGAGATTCCGAAAAACAGTAAAACAGCGCAAAATTTTTACCAGCTCCTATGAGCTGGTTTTTGTTGACTTCAAGCTTTAATTTTGTCACACTCAGGAAAATGTTTCTTATGGACTATCTTTATCACCGGGTGCCGTACAATATGAAGGGGGATATTCTTTATCCTTTGAATAGTCTCAAGGAAAGTATGCCTGATGTGTATGAAAAGGAAGTAAAGAAGTATGCAGGAAGAGAGGCTCTCCTTGGTGTCAGAATCCCCATTGTAGACTGTCTATGGAATGATGTGCTACATCTGACCGCTGTCCATCCGAGTGAAGTAAAGAAAGCTCTCATTGACGCAGGGCGCCCAGCTGATCTTCAGATGCGCTATTATAGTATCGATCCAAGCATGCTGGATTTGGAAAAAGCAGTGGTGTACCGATATCTTCAAGAAAGCTTGACGGATATTGGCCGCGAAGATAACTTTCAATCCTTAGAGCTTTCAATGGTGGCATGCCTGTCAGTTATGCCGGAAGTGACGAAGGAATATTATCGAGAGATGAATGTTCAAGGAAAGAAGCCATTGCTGTATCACAAAATACCACATGTTCTCTATCGGGGAACCGTTGAAGTCTCTCAGCTTCAAATAATTACTGTTTAAGAAATTTTACACCTCTTTTGATAGTATAAATCATTCTCAGTATGAGCAGGATAACTTTGGCGGGATGTGTGATTCTTGATGAGAAGGGTGATGTGCTCTTGATGCATCGTAATACGCCAAAGCGTGTTCAGTGGGAGTTGCCTGGTGGTAAGGTGGAGGCAGGCGAAGAGCCGGAAGAGACAGCGGAGAGGGAAGTAGCCGAGGAACTTGGTATTTCAGTGCGTATTGTTAAAAGACTCGGCGAACAGAGTTTTGAGGAGGATGGTTATGAGATGGACTATATTTGGTTTCTTGCTGTCATTTCAGACGGAGGCGCGCCGACTTTACAAGAAGAGAAGTTTGACGCACTACAGTATTTCGGATGGGAAGACCTGCAAAAGGAATCGCAGCTTTCAGCTAATACTAAAAATCTTGTTTCGGCACATATGAGGAAAGAAATTGAATTATAAATTTTTGCAATATGAAAGATGCTATAAAAACCGTCGTCTGCATTGATAAAGACAAAAATAAATTTGAGGTGCCGGTAAAAAAATTATCTTTTCGACCATCTGTGTACGGTGTGATTATCAAGGATGACAAGATACTCCTCTCTCGTCAGTGGGATGGCTATGCGTTTCCTGGCGGTGGTATAGAACTTGGTGAGGATATGCACGAAGCACTGGGACGCGAAATGTTGGAGGAAACCGGTCTTCAGGTGAAGGTCGGAGAAATAGTTGCCTGTGAGAATTCTTTTTTTAAGTGGGAAGAACATCACTGGCATACCATCCTTATTTTTCTTTCTGCTGAAGTCGTGGGCGGAACACTTTCAATAGATGGTGTTGAGGAAATAGAGCGGGATCATATAGAACATCTCCCAGAGTGGGTGCCACTCGCTGATATTAAGAAGATAAAATTCTACACTTCATTTGATAGCCTCAAGGTTATCCAAGCGGCACTGAAGAAATAGCATAAAAAAAGTCTCGCATAATCGCGACCGCGGAAATAAGAGACAAAGAAAAAACCGCCGGGCTTGCGCTTGGGCGGTTTTGTTGTGCTTCGACGTGGCGAAGCGGGGTGGCTACTCGGTCGGATCCTCATCGGGCCATTCCAGAGCTCTCGGGATGAAGCCGGGTCGCATGGGAATGGGCACCCCAGAAAGGGCGAGCATGCGTTGCTGGTGCTGGTACGACTTCGCGACGTCCCAGTTGAAACTGGATGTGTAGAAGGCACGTACGATGACCTCGTTACCTCGGCGTTCTACTTGTACCTCTTCGAATACCGAGATGTTCGTGTCATGGCCGATCCGCCACAGCTCCGAACGGAAAACGGCAACAGCGTCGGCTTCTGGTGCATACGCCGACAATTCCATTTGCTGCTCTTCGCTCAGGGGTAACTCCACCGGTATGACGAAGACCACGAAAATGGTCACGATGGATAACATGGCCAGGGTGTTGCAAAGCACCGCGGCGGCCAGTTTGATGGTAGTGCGCACGGGGATCCCTCCTCTCTGGATTGTGTGGGATGAACTCGAGTCAGACAAATACTGACCGTACATTATAGCATACTTTTAAATATATTGCAATAGCGAGGATGTGGCTTGAAGCAAGGTGTTTATATTGACTTCGTGACCGTTTTTTGTGATACTAGTTGGAAGTTCTTTCGTCGCCCCTTCGAGGGACATTCTCAACCAAAGTGGAGGCATTCTCATGAATGCGTTTGATTATTCCCTCATCGTCATGTTGGTTCTCGCGCTAGGCCTGAATTACTACATGGACATTCTTGTAGCCAGTCGTGTCCTGCCAAGGGTACGACAGGCACAGTATCAACCTCAGGCACAGAGGACGGATATGCAGAATCTGGCTCAGTTGGGCATCAATCTCGTGTCAATTTATCAATGGGTAAGCGGAGGGGGTCACGTGCTTCTGCTTATCCTGTTGTGGGAGGACAAAGGGTTTTCGTACATGATGCTGATAGCGGGGTTGTTGCTGTGCCTCAATATGTTGCTTGCTAGACGTGCACATCGATACCGTATCGAGATCAATTCGCTGGCATGAACAGTGTTTCATTTGAGTAGCTTCGGCTACTCTTTTTCTTTTCTTTATCACGGGTTAGAGGCTTGACTCATAGGAAATTTTTTGCAATACTCTGAGACAAGAATATCAACATTCTTGAGAGAGTAATCTCCACGAGTTCCTTGCCGTGTTAGTCTCTAACAGCACGTTTCGCCCAACGGCGTGTCTGGATAGAGAGGAGGGTAGTCAGACTACCTATGCCGCCATTGAGGTGAAAAAACAGATGATACTTACGGAGCCGACAGCAAGTCCGCCCCAATTGGCTTGTTCGTCGGGAGGGGAACCGCCCCCCGTTCGTTCTCGGAAAAGCTCATCTGCGCAAACACGGGGGAAGACCGATCGTCCAGTCGCTTGGCGAGTTCGTTCGGTCGACCTATTCGAGAAGAGGAGGTGCAGCGCATCTCCTCTCCCTCTCTCAAAAGTGTTGATTTGAAAATCCAGCCATTCGTGGCTGGTTTTTTTATTTTATTGTTTAATATCCTGGTATACTGAGTATATGGAACAAGAGCCAGGGTATCCTTCAATTGAAAAGAAACTTATTCAACCGCTATATCCAGAGCGGCCGTCTGTTGGGATTGAGGCCAAGATACAGAAGTTGGCCGATTTCGAGGCGGGTCGAGCCGAGAAAATTACATTGACTCCGGAAGAACGGAAAGAGATTCAAGACCGGGAAGAAGTATTGGGAGCGACTTTGGAAAAAATATTTTTTATCACACCTAAAGAAACAACTGTCTATGTCGAATACCTCATCACTCCACAAGGCAAACAGGACTTCGAGAAAATACTTGGGGTGTCACTTGGTGAGATAGGAACGATAGCGGAAGCTGAGCGGGCACTCTACCAGGCTGCACCGGCCTTGGCGGGACTCGAGAGTAAAGTGCGCAGTGATTTGTCGGGGCGGTCGTTAAAATATAGCGAACAGCGTCAGTTTGAACAGTTTCAACGGGTGTGTGTGAGTGCTGATCGGACGGATACCATAGAAGTACCGCGGCCGATGTCGCTCCTTCTTACACCAGAAGAGACACTGGGAAAACTGAAGGCCTTGCAGAAGTTGAGAGAACAGATCAAAAAATATGACCTAGGAGCCGATGGTGTAGTGGCCGGAGAGCGGGCTGCCCAGGTGCTGAGGGGTATACTCGGTCTGTATCGGGCGCGCATCAATGAAATGATTGTTGGACTCAAAAAAGATGCTTTGGGATTGGTAAAGAAGCGAGTGTCACTGGGCGAAGAGGGATTGAGTGCGGACGAACAGGAGCTCCTTGATCAGACGCTTGATACCGGAGATGTCGCCAGAATGCTCACGCGCTATGATAAGTTTGTGTTTGGTGCGACGACTGAGTATGACGATACTGGTATGCGTCGGCAAATCGGGCGGGAATTATCTGAATTTGCCTCCCAATTTGAGGATGAGTATGTAGCGAGTATCGTGGCAAAGGAGGCTGGTATCCGCGAAAAGGGCTTGAATCAGGAGAGGCTTGAAGAGAAAACATTTGGCGAAGAAGAGATTATTCAGTATGCAGAAGAGACGCTCCGAGCCTATGGGCTACTCAGCGCTGAACCAGCGTCGCAGTATGTCAAAGAACGCCCGGGGCCGGCCGGAGACAACAAATGGCAGTTTGTCGTGCGGGAGGAGTATGAAAACGCGTCGGTAAATGGCAAACAAAAGGTGGTGAAGTGCGGCAAGGATCTGCAATCCATCACCGGGCTTATTTCCATCACCCTCGGTCATGAAATCGAGGGACATGCGCTCCAAAATGAAAATAAGTCCAAGATCCCACTGCGGATGTTTCGTCATATGGGCAGTGGCCGGTCCGATATTTTCTCAGAATGTGGCGCCATGAATAATCAGGATGTCGTATCGCAAGAAGCGTTTGGCTACGCGTCGCCGCCGCACCCACACTATGTTCGGGCTATGGAGAGAAAGCTACAGGGTGGTAATTACCAGGAATGTGTGATGGCATTTTATGACAGCGCTATGAAGGGTCCGACTTTGCTTAAATCCTTGGGTAAGATGACTGAAGCACAGTGGAATAAGCAGAGTGATCGACATCTGAAAACGGCTATCAATCGGACGAAACGTTTGTTTGCTCCCAACATGGATTTGACACTTGGAGATGAAGGGCTGACCAAGAGTAAGGATACGGTTTATCTCGAACAAGTGAAGCTCTATCAGGAATTGAAAAAGCATGGTTTAGAAAAGTATGTGTTTGTGGGTGGAGCCAACCTCGACGCCCTCGTATTTCTCATGGAGTCAGGATTTCTCAATCCAGAGGATATCATGCAGCCAAAACAGCATGCACTGGAAATCTGGGAGCGTCTTCGGAAGAATTACGTTGCTCATAATCTTGAGGAAGAGTAGCTTCGGAAATCAGTGTTCATTTTTCATTTTTGTGAAAAAGGAGTATACTGAAGAAAATAAATAATTAATTTATTGTATGACAACCAAAAAGTTTGGGCAGGTGAGTGCGTTCTTGGTGGCGACTACGGTCGTGATCGGTTTTATTTCAGGGATGATGCAGATGTAGTGTTGTTTTTTTGAAGTGGAAGATACAAATACAAAAATATGCTCAAAACAAAAAAGAGTGTGCTTTTTGGGGTGGGGTTGATTCTTGTGATCAGCGTGTTCGTGTACTATAGGTATACAAAGGATATGTTGCAGTCCTCGAGACAGGGCGACATGGCAGCGACACCTCTCAAGAATGACAACGAGGCGATGGTTGAAAAATCAGTCAGTGCGGTTGTCTCATACGATACTCCTGGTGACTACAAAGATGTGCTGCGGTTTGTGGTGACGGTCAATGAATCGGGAATGATCAAGCGGATAGAGACACTCGATGATGAAACCAATCAGATTCCAGAGAAGAAAAAGGAATTCAACGAGCAAATCAACACGCTCCTTCAGGGGAAGAAGCTCTCCGAGCTGTCAGCTATCGACAAGGTAGGGACGTCTTCCATGACGACGGATGCTTTCAACGAGGCCTTGCCAAAACTTCAGGCCAGCCTGTAATCGGGGCAGACAAGGAAAACCGGCTCAAACAGGGTCGGTTTTGTCATTGCTGCCAGAACACAGTATACTGGAGGTGATCTAATTTTCTCAAAAAATCATATGGCAGATAGTATCGTACGCATGGTAAAAGCGGGGGCGTTTGTTTTGGTAGCGGTGGCGGCGGTGATGGCTTCTTATCAGTACAAAGTTTCGGTAGATACTACCTATCCGACGAGAACTTTTTCCGTAGATGGAGTAGGGGAGATTGATGCGACTCCGGATCTGGCTACTTTTTCTGTGACAGTCACAACCAACGGTGGCAGAAACGTTGCAGAGGTACAGACGGCCAATACGGAAAAAATGAACAGAGTGAATGCTTTTTTGAAGGATCAAGGGGTGGCAAGTGATGATTTGAAGACGCTTCAGTATAATTTGTCTCCACGATATACCTACGGCTCTTGTGTGGGGGGAAATTGCCCAGCACCCACCATCAGTGGCTATGATCTGACGCAGACGCTCGAAGTGAAAGTGCGTGAGAGTGCCAAACTGGGAGATCTACTCTCAGGTGTCGTAGAAAATGGAGCCAACGGAGTTTCCGAAGTACGTTTTGTGGTAGATGATGACAGCGCTGTCAAAGCAGAAGCTCGAGAAGAAGCTATAGCAGAAGGGAAAAAGAAGGCAAAGTCTCTCGCCAAAGCTGCCGGTTTCAAACTGGGGAAACTCGTGACTTTGTATGAGAATACCAATCCAAGCATGCCATACTATGGTATGGGAGGAGATGTTTCTGAGATGTCGGCCAAAGCAAATATGGCTCCAGCAGTGGAACCTGGAACGCAGTCAACCAAGGTACAGGTGACCCTGACCTACGAGATTGAGAATTAAAAAGCAGAATCGCAGTAAGCCGCCCCTTCTGGGGCGGTTTTTTGATAGTAGACAAAGTAGGAGTTGACGTGTTTTTCGGTTAGTGTATACTTTGAAGTGTAATATGTGTAAACAAAAGTATATGAAAATTTTAACGCCAAAACAGCAAATCGTTTTGCAGTCCATCAAGCAATTTTTCTCCGAAAACGGCACGATGCCGACGGTGCGAGAGATTCAGGAAATGTCGGGGAAACTGGGCTTGAAACTAAAGAGCCTTCGCAGTTTTTTCATCTACTTGAATGAACTCGAGGAAAAGGGCTATATTGAGCGCACCTCCGAAGATCGTGGCATTACCCTCAAGGGCGTGACCAAGGATGGCTTTCTCGATGTTCCTGTTTTTGGCATGGCTAATGCCGGAGCCGCCACGATGTTCGCTGATCAGTATATCGAGGGGTACCTCAAGGTATCAAAGCGCATCGTGAAGGATAGTCGCAACGTTTTTGCTATTCAGGTGTCGGGTACTTCCATGAACAAGGCACGAGTCAATGGGAAAACGATTCAGAGTGGTGATTTTATTCTCGTTGATTCAACCTGGAAGCACTATAACAATGGCGATAGGGTACTGGTCGTGATCAATGGGATGGCTACGGTCAAAACGTACCGCACGGTAGACGGAAAAAATATCGTTCTTTTGCCTGAATCAACTGACAAAAAGCACAAGCCGATTTTTCTGACGGAAGAAGACGATTTTGTGATCAATGGCAAAGTGATTGATGTACTGAAATTGGGAGCGTAGCATGCTATACTGGAGTCATGGAAAACGCGGCACGGACTCGCCGTCTTTTTGTGCGGAGAGTAATAAAAATCCACGCCATGGCCTTCACTTCTTTTTTGGGAGTGTATTTGGTGCTGGCCTTCTTTGATCCGGGGCTGTTGTCATACGATATGCGCCAGAAGTTTCGAGCGCTGGCGGATGAAACTATTACTATTACCGCTACTGTGTTGGCTGCTCCTGTTCAACCCGTGGTGACTGCCACGGCTGACTGTAATGAAACGACAGGTGTGCTGAGTGTGGCTCTTGATTGGGCAGATGATACCAACTCCTATACGTACGATATTGATCGGGAGAGTGCAGCCTTGGTGACCGGGTTGGTTGCTTCGGCCTATACAGATACGAATGTGGTGGTGAATACTACCTATCAGTATGAAGTGACAGCTAATGGGCCAATGGCTCCTGGTTTTGCGACGTCAGTACCTGTTTCGGTAACAACACCCGCTACCTGTGAAGTGACAGCAGCGGCTCCAGCGGTCACGATCGTTTCGTTTGCAGGAAGAGGGGTGGATTCTTATCAAGGAAGACCTCGTGTGAGTAATCGCCGACCGCTTTTTTCGGGAACAACCAGTATGCCCAATGCGACCATCTTGGTTGTTATCGGCCAAAGTTTTATTGCCGAGGTTTCAGCGAATGCCAATGGCTACTGGGAATGGAAACCGCCGTATGGTGTGACGTCGGGTAGTCATGTCTTTACAGTCACAGCGACCGATCCTAATGACAGCGCTCGTTTTGCTATGGCAACACTTCGATTTGATATTTTGAAGGATGAGAGTAGTGGAAATCAGTCCGGCAAGAAGGGGAAAGGAACGAATGAGAGCGTTCTTCCTGAGGAGGAACTACCTGTTGAGGCACCACTTTCGTTTTCGCTGGCAGTTGCCAATGATCAGATGAGGGTGTTCCAGGGCGGAAGTCTTTTTGTGCGTCTGGTTCTTGAGGAATTGGTTGGGCGATACACTGATATTGTGGTGCCTGTGCGGTTCAGTGTTCTTACGGAAGACCGAGGAGTCGTTTTTTCTAAGACGGAAAAGATTTTCATCAAAGAAGGAGGGGTTATCGAAGAAGATGTGCCTATCCCCATGTATATAGCTCCGGGCACGTACGTGATACAGGTGGAGGTGTTGTTTGACGCCTTGAGCATCAGTCGGACAGCTTCCTTTACCGTTATGGAGACCCCGCTTATTTCCCTGTCGAGTGGACAAAGTATCAGTTATTCGGATATCATTCGAAATCTGGGATGGATTGTTTTTGCGGCCTTGGTATCAGCCTTTTCTTGGGTCTCGCTCCTCATTAGAGAGTTTTTGCTCATGCTCCGGGGAAACGGAGCGGTGATGGCGCGGGAACTGCTCAAGGCGGGGTTTATCCGGAGATAAGAATAAAGTATCATACATACCTATGAGTACAGACATGTTGTTTTTGGGGGTCGATGTGCTGACGATACTCCTTTTGTCGTTGGTGTTGGTTTTTGCCATCGGTATCGTGTGGCGAGTGGAAAAAGAGCTTGACTGGGCATACAAGTTTTTTGTCCTAGCAGCGGCGAGTGTTATGCTGGCTGACGTTGTCGGACTGTATGCGGCCAATCAGGGCATGACAATGGTACTCTTAGGAAAGAGTCTTCGTTTTATCGGAGCACTGGCCTTTTTGGTAAGCGTTCTGTTTATGCGCGATATCGTTCGTACGCTTGATCACGAAAAGAAGTAAGAAACACTATGGCGTATTTGAATACTCCGGCAGTTATTTTTCCTCTCGAGTCCTATCGTGTGAATAGGGCGTCTTTTGGGAAGCGCACGGAGCACAATGGCACGTTTTGGGGGGTGCATCTGGGAGAGGATTGTGCTGTACCGGCCGGGACGGACGTGCGTGCTATTGGGCGGGGCACCGTGGTGTATGCTGCTTTGCATCCGGGCAGTGAAGAAAAGGGGAACTGGGGACATATCGTCATCATACGACATAAGCGTCCGCGTTCGAAAGAAGTATTTTATTCTCTCTATGCTCACCTGGGCACCAGCTTTAAGCGTATAGGAGAGAAGGTGGCTTGCGGTGAGCCACTGGGGTTTATTGGCGAGGCCTTTACCCCGGAAAATGGGTATTGGGAAGCGCACCTTCATTTTGCTATCTATGTCGGGCCTTGGCAGGATGAAGTGTTGCCGGGATACTGGAAGGAAGGCGAGACGCGTACCCGTCCGGAGTGGTGGCGAGTACCAAGTGAGTTTATTGAACGATATGGAAATGGAACGATATAAAAAATCACCCGTGGGGTGATTTTTTAATTGAGTGGTGCGCTCGGAGGGAATCGAACCCCCGACCCTCTGGTTCGAAGCCAGGTACTCTATCCACTGAGCTACGAGCGCTGAAATACCACTAAATTATAGCCCAAAAGAAGCCAGGAGTCAATGGATGCGGGAGGGTTGCCCAAGTGGCTTCGTATGGTATACTGGAAAGGCAATAAATAATTTTTTTTATCAAAAATATGGGTAAGGTACTGGCGTTTGTAGGAGTTCTCGTGGTGGCAGGAGCATTGGTGTTTTGGAAGATGACCGGTTCGGAAGAGACCGGAGAAATGACAGCTGCTCCAAAGAATACCAAGGGAACTGATGATACAAACATGAAGGCAACCGAGAAGAAGTTGACCTCAAAGACAGAGTATCAGAATCCGAGCGGCAAGGACGAGGTTGGTTTCAACGTCATGGTAAACAGCGAGGGAGTAGTGACTGGTGTGACGGTGGATGTCTTGGCAGTGAATGAGATTTCCAAGAAACGTCAAGAAGCTTTTGCGGCCGAATTGCCACAGGTCTTGGTTGGGAAGAAGCTTGCGGAGCTTGCACCGGTTGACAGAGTGGGAGGGTCATCTCTCACCACCAATGCGTTCAATATGTCATTGGTTGAATTGAAGGCCAATCTCTAATCTCAGGAGACGATTTCTTTTCATGGAATCATTTTCCTTTCCCGCACTGGGTACCAAGTGGAGCGTCAGTGTTGATCATGATGTCTTCACGGACGAACAAAAAAAAGCGATTCTTGACGAGGTAGTCTCGTTTGAGAATCGCTTTTCTCGTTTTCTTCCAGCAAGTGAAGTGAATCGTTTTCGGGAGGCCACACCGGGAGTGTATGAAATTTCGAAACCATTTTCTGTTATGTTGTTTCGGGCCGATCGATTGCGTCATCTGTCTGGTGGCTTGTATGACCCAGCCGTTGGTGGGCTGCTCGAGCGAGCGGGGTATGGGATAGCTCCACCTCCCGGAGTGTCTCTTGCTCCGGAGAACTTTTCTCTCCCTCAGTGGTCACTTACTCGTACGACACTCACACTTGATGGACCGGTTGCCTTTGATTTGGGAGGCATTGGTAAGGGGTATTGTATTGATCTGGTCGGGAGTGTACTGGAACGGCTGGGATTTCGGTATTTTTTGGTCGAGGGAGGAGGGGATATGTATGGAACATCCAAACGAGATGGTAGCCCCTATCGGATAGCTCTTGAATACCCCGGGAGGCCAGATACGGCCTTTGGAACGCTGGAGCTCAAATATCAGGCAGTGGCAGTTTCTGATACGTTTAAACGACGCTGGCAAAAATGGCACCATATTGTGAACCCACAGAGCAAAAAACCCATTGCCGCGGTGGTGGGAGCGGCTGCCCTGGCTGGAAGTGCTTTTGACGCCGATTCCATGACCTCGGGGCTGTTTTTGTCTCCTTTCGAGGCATACCCGCTTCTTTCAGAGGAATGGGGAGCGGAATACGTGGTATTTCGAGAGGATGGTTTGGCGACGGTCAGTCCTGGCTGGCCGGGAGAGTTGTTTTTGGATGCTAGTTGACTGACAAGGCCTTATTTGTTACAATCGCTCTGCGTTCACTTGCAACGTTTTTTGTTTTGAAATATGGGTGTATACCCGCCCGTACCGAACGGTACGTTCGGGCGGGGCTCAGTTGGTAGATAAGACATGGGTGTATAGCTCAGTTGGTAGAGCAGTGGCCTCTTAAGCCAACGGTCGTAGGTTCGAATCCTACTACACCCACCAGACGCCCTTGTAGCTCAATGGATAGAGCCGCGGACTTCTAAGCCGTTGATGTTGGTTCGATTCCAACCGAGGGCACATGATGCGGCTTCCCTGCCTGCAACGTTTGAAGCGTCGCTTCCGTAGGTCGGGATTCCCTGCCGGCAGGTAGGGGACTGAGGACACAAAATTGAAGTAGGCAGAGGGGTGGCCATCGTTCAATGGCAGGACAATGGTTTGTGGTACCATGAATGAGGGTTCGATTCCCTCTGGCCACCCCTGTGGATACTTCATTTCTGATTTTCTAGCCCCTTAGAGGGGGCTTTTTTGTTTGGAGAAAAGAAAAGTGTGTATAAAAGTTCAAGAGCCCCTTTCTGCAGTGCAGTAGGGGCTCAGGCTCCGTGTTTGGGTTGTGGAAAGCCATCATCTGCGGGTCTGGTCCTATTCCCGAAAGGACGTCGTAGCTTTCACCGTTACATTGGTGTGCTCCTCGACTTATGTCACTGAGATCCTGTACTCTCCTGGCGGAAAGACGGGGGCGAGTGCTGTGGTGAACTATGGTTGTGCTCATGACAGCGGCTAAGAAGAGGGATGCTCAATCTCGCCACTAAACATCTGCATCAACTCAGTTCGAGCAGGAATTTCTACTCACACAGCGGGCGGGCGCGGCCGACCGGAGGTCAGGCGGCGCCGAGCACCGTGCTCATCTGGCCGACGTGGCCGAAGCACGGGGAGTCGACCAGCGCGGCGCCGTGGTGGCGGGCGCGGGCCAAGAGGAAGCTGGGCAGGGTTCCATTCGAATTGGTGATGCCCATCGTGCGGCGGCCAGCGCATCGGGCGCGGCCAGCAGGGTTTGTGAACCGCCGATGGTTCGGCGGGCCGTGACTCAGGAGCGAGCCCGGGTGCGTGGTGCGGTGTTGGCGCATGAGGTTCTCCTTGTGCGCGGACGTGGCCAAGAGCGGCCTGCTACTCGAAAGGGGTTCCCGAGGAGCAGAAAACGTACAAATAGTCATGCGTTCTCTGTTCCTCAGGAAGTCTCAAAAAGTACTGATTGCTATGATACATGAATTCCGGAATTTGTCAAGAGTCGGAAGAGAGTAAAGGAAAGAGAAAAAGGCGTATAAAAAAAGAGGACCTGCCAGGCATCCTGGTCAGGTCGGGATGTCCGCTTAGGGCGGACGGGTGCGGTGGTAGCTCATGGCTCGACGGTCAGTGGAAGGCCGGATGCACGGTGCGGCGCACCGGCACGCCAGCGGTCAGCGGCGGTTCGAGGTGCTGTGCCACGGGCAGTTCGCCGAGCATGTGATTCATGACATCGCTCAGATCGATCTTCTTGCCGGCACCGTAGCACGGACCGTGCTGCTTCTTGATGGCCTTCTTGCCGCCGACCTGGACGTCGTAGTGCGCCGTCTGCAGCACGCCGTTGCCGTCGCGCCGCGCCGTCATGACGTGGCTCTGCTTCTCGCCGCCGCCGAAGTCGAACCGGTCACCGATGTAGTCGACGTTGGTGTGTGTCAGCGTGGTTTCGGCACCGGCGCGCGCACGGAGCTTCGTCAGGATGTCCCGGGCCGTGGCTTCGTCGACGTAGGTGTCGTTCATGGTCGAGCCGGTCAGGATGCGGAGCGCGGTCTGGTCGTCGAACATCGAGTTGGGCACGGCCACGCAGACGGCAGCGGTCGGCTTGGTGAAGTTCAGCACGGTCTTGTCCAGGGCGGCCAGCGTTGCAGCCGTGAACAGGTTGAAGCGCTGGTCTCGGGCACGGAGTGCCAGGGTGGTCTGATTCATGTCATTCTCCGGTAGAGAGGTCAGGTTGGGAGACACACAAACACCACAGATGGAAATACTTCTACCAACGTGGCTCACTCGTGACGAAGAAAATATCATCAGGAAAGAGCCACGCAGGTATCAAAAAAAGAACTTATTTCAAATAGTACCAGATTGAGAAACCCTGTCAATTCAGCACCTTTTATCGTTTTAGTTAGGAACGAGTAGCTCGGTACTCTTTCCATTGTTTTTCTGACCAGTCAGCAGGCTTACTGGTAAAGACTTGTTCTTCGCCCGGATGCGGGAAGAGAGCGGGGGACTTGTAGTTACTATAAAAGCTGTCGCGAATGAAGTTTTGACCGTTCGCATCGTTTACCTCCTGCGTAAAGACTGTCTTCATGCTGCCGTCGTCGCCGCGCGAGAGCACGTGAGGGCCATCAACCGCCACCTGTCGGCCATCTTTGGTGCCAAAGAATCGAAAGGTCAGGTCAAAACCCTCAACATGGGGCTGCATGAGGATATAGCCGGGGGTATTGTTGGTAAATTTGAGGTCAGGCTTGGGAATATAGATGGTAGCATCCATACCAATAGGTTTGTAGTACTGGACGGCATAGGCGTGATTGCGGCGTTCGGTGATTTTGAGGCCACTATAAATAGCGGCTCGAAACACCGTGCTCGATACCTGGCAGATACCACCACCAAACTCCGGCTCGGTTTTGTTGTACTTGATGACGAGTTCGGGAAGGTAGCCATGTTCACCATCCACTTCGCCCAGATAATCAACAAAAGAGAACTCTTCCCCGGGCGCAATGAGGATATTCTCATACTGCTTGAGAGCGCGATTGATGTTGAAGACACGGTTCTTGGGAGAGCCCTTGAAGTTGGATTTCCCTTCACCGATGAGCTCCTTGAGACCGAGACGTTCCCGATCGGCACCGGCAATCTTGGGGTGAGCTTCCAGGGTGGGAAGAGCGATCTTGAGGGTAGATCCTGATGCTTCACCGGCAAGGGCACGGAGGATGAGCTCGGTACTGGCTGATTGATCCAGTGTGCGACCAATTTTTTCAGGGACGGCCACCGTGATGGCGCCATGATCATCTGCTCCAAAGAGGGCATTGGCTGGTTCTTGGTTGACTTTGGTGGCGAGTGCCTCAACAAAAGCGGCAATACTTTCTTGATTCGGCTCTCTCTTTAAGACGGTAGCCAGACGCATGCGGGTAAAGCGAGAGAGCGAATACTCACAAAATTGATAGCGAGCCAAGCAGTAGGAAGTATCGACAGCCTCGGAACGGCTCTTTTGGGGGAGGATGGTCGTGCTCAGTCTGAACCAGGAAGCGAGAGCGGTAGTATCGAGGACCTCTTTGTAATCAGAGGCGGTGAGCTCAAGGGAAGAGGGAAAAGAAGCTGCTTGAAGTGTGCCGGGTGCGACCCAGAGCAAACAAGCAACAGCACTGATGCTGATAAAAAAACGAGAAACAAAAAAATGAGACGAAGAGGTAAACATGTGACGTAAAAGAGAAAAAAGGAATGCCGACTCCATCTCAAGACGGAATCGGCAGTAAAATATTCCGCACAACAGTATGAGGATCCCTAGAATCCACGCACCTGAATTTTTTTGGTTTTGGTAGTATCGGCCTTCGGCAAACGAATAGTCAGAATGCCATTTTTGAGTGAAGCATCAGCTTTTTCTGGGATGACATCAACAGGGAGGAGTACCGAGCGAGAAAAGGATCCCCAGTAGCATTCCTGATAGTAGTAGTTGCCATTTTCAACCTCTTCTTCGTTTTTGCGTTCACCTTTGACGGTTACCATGTCGTTGTTGATGGAAACATCCAAATCCTCCGGCTTTACTCCGGCGATGGTGGACTTGATGACGATATCGTTTTCGGTCTGGTAGACATCGATAGTCAATTGTCCTTCGGCACTTTCATTGTCATTTTGTGAATAGGCAGGAGTGGCCCAGGACTCTTCTTCGCGAACCGGAAAACTGACAGGCTCCTCGCGCATTACCACGGTGGTTTCCTCTTCATCCGTGTAGACGGGAACGCCACTGAAATCACTTCCTTCAACGCTTTTGGCACCGGTCAAGCGCTCAAAGAAGGACTTTTTTTCTTTTGCCATAGGAAGTTTATTTTAGGCTTAGTTTAGAATAACATAGGGTATCTATCCCATGAAGAATCATCTTCAGTATAGAGGATTTCTTCGCCTGGCGCAAGAAGGGAATTTTAAGAGAAGAAGAGGATACCAAGGTTATACAGGGTATGAAGGATAATGGCACATCCCAAGATTGAGAACGTGACAAAACGTTTACGAGCAGGGTGTTTGAGGAGAAGAAAGGTAAAGAGGAGACTCATGGCGGTATGGAGCATGATGATGCCCAAGAGCTCTCGACCAACCAGACGTAACTCAGTACCACTCAGAATAAGAAAGGCCTCCAAGGAAGAAAACCCGATTCCGAAGGTGATACCAACCAGTAGTTTTTCTGCTCGACTCAAAACTCCTTCTTCGGTACGGAAGCGGAGGAAGTATTGGCGGAGAAAGAGCAGACGAATGCTTTCTTCGATGCCAGCAAGGAGTACGAGGGGTAGCAGTCCTTGCCAGGTGAGCCAGTACTGTGAAGCGAGTCCAACGTGGTGGGCGCTATCGAGCTTCAGTGCCAGGGGACTGATGGAGGTGACAATTTCAATAATGACAGCCAAGAATGCTGCCAAAAGGCCAAAGATAAAGACAGTAACAAGAACGCGCATATCAAATAAGGAGGTCAGCGATGTATTTGGTGAGTTCAACAATCTTTTTTTCTGTCTCAGAGAGACTGACACGGTTTTGCTCGAGGATGTGAGCCGGGGCCTTGCGGGTGAAATTGGTATCATCGAGACGTTTTTTGATGCCGACAAGATACTTTTCGGCCGATTCTTTTTCTACCATGAGCCGAGCTCGTTCCTTGTTGGCGTCGATAAAGCCACTTAAGTGAACATAGACGGCAGCGTCCCCGCTTTGGATACGGGCGGTTTCCTTCGGTTGGGTGGTATCGGTGGTGATGACGATTTCCTCGATACGAGCCAGACGTTCGATGACGGAGATGTGCGGTTCCCAGAGTGATTTTTCACCAATAATAGTGAGCCAAGGTTTGACAGCTGGGTCGACATGATAGACCGCGCGGACATTGCGGATTTTTTGGATGAGGTCGATGATGGATTGAAAGGTAGTGTCTGGGGTGACAACTTCTTCTTTCGGCCAAGAGGCAATCATAAGCGGCGTCGTCTCTTTAGGAGAGAGCGATTGATAGAGTGCTTCGGTCACAAATGGCATAAATGGATGCCAGAGTTTCAAGAGGTCGTTCCAGATGTGAATGAGTACGGCATCATTCTTTTCGATTTTGTGAATCTCGACATACCAATCAGCAAACTCATTCCACGTGAAATCACGGAGCGTTTCAGCAGCGAGTGAGACATTGAAGTGTTCGAGGTGGCGGGTTACATCGTTTCTGGTGGCAGCAAGACGAGCAAGAATCCATCGATCAGCCGGACTGCTTTCTTTTTGACTTTCTTCCTCTGTTGATTGGCTGATGTAGCGTCCGATATTCCAGAGTTTGTTGGCAAAGTTGCGGAACGACTCTACTTTTTTAAACGAAAGCGGAATATTGTTTCCCGGGGCATTGCCGGTGATAAGCGCCATGCGGAGGGCGTCGGTGCCGTACTGGTCGATCAGGTCAATCGGGCTGATGACGTTGCCTTTGCTCTTGCTCATTTTTTGACCGTGCTCGTCATTGACCAGTCCGTGGAGATAGACATGGTGAAAAGGAATCTCTTTGTTGAGATAGAGACTGAAAATGACCATACGAGGCACCCATTTGAAAATGAGGTCATGACCGGTTTCCATGACAGTGGTCGGATGGTAGGTGGCGACGTCGTCTGGTTGTTGACCGTATTTCAGTGCGAGGAGTGGCCACTGACCCGATGAAAACCACGTGTCAAAAGTATCGGTTTCCGCGACGATGGTGCCGCCACAAGAGCATGTATCACCCGCCGTAGCATCGATGTACCCTTTGTTACAGGCGCTACAGTACTGGGCAGGAATGGGGATGCCCCAGACAATCTGGCGGGAGATATTCCAGTCAATAGTGTTCTCCATCCAATAGGTAAAAATCTTCTCGTAATTTTTTGGATGAAAGGTGATTTCTTTGTTGTCACGGACGGCTTGGAGCGCCAGTTCGGCCAGCGGCTTCATGCGTACAAACCACTGATCGCGCGCCTGCGGTTCGATAACGGTTTCGCACTTGTAGCAGACTTTCTTCACGTTTTTATACTGCTCGTCTACTTTGACAAGGAGACCCTTGGCTTCGAGCTTGGCGACAATTTTTTCGCGCGCCTCTTCGATAGACATACCGGCGAACTCTTGTGCGATAGGAAGAAGCGTACCATTTTCGTCAATGATCTGTTCTGCTTCAAGATTGTATTTTTGTGCCAGTTCATAGTCGACCTGGGAGTGCCACGGCGTGATAGTCATGACACCGGTTCCGAAGGTCATATCCATGACCGGGTCCTTGATAATGGTGGCATTGATCGGGCCGTTGATCCATTCGACCGTCAGCTTTTGACCATGTTCATAGGCTGCATAGCGTTCATCGTCTGGGTGCATGACCACATACTTGTCGCCAAACTTGGTTTCTGGACGGACGGTCGCGATATCAAAGGGGCCGTACTTGAAGTAGTAGAGCTTGGAGACTGTCTCTTTGTTTTCTGTTTCAACATCGGAGAGGCCAGTCTGATGTTTGGAGCACCAGTTGACGATTCTTTTGCCCCGATACACCAGGCCATCGCGAAACATTTTGCGAAATGTTTCTTGGACGACGGTGACAATTTTTGGATCAAGGGTAAAGGCATTACGGCTCCAGTCGCAACTGGCGCCGAGTTTACGCAGGTCATTTTCCATGTGCGCCTTATTCTCCATGGTGAAATCATAGATTTCTTGATAGAGATCTTCTCTTGAGAGGTCAAAGCGGGAGCGGCCCTCTTTTTCTAGTTTTCGCTCATAGACCACTTGTGTCTCAAAGCCAGCATGGTCGGCACCAGGTACCCAGAGTGCACGTTTGCCATTCATGCGGGCAAAGCGGATAAAAATATCTTCCAGAGTCACAAAAAGAGCATGACCAGCGTGGAGTCGTCCGTTGGCGTTTGGTGGAGGCATAATAATCGAAAATGCCTCGGTACGGTCGCCAGGGAGATTATCTGGGTTGAAAAAACCGCTCTTTTCCCACTCGGCATAGAGTTTTTGCTCCCAATCGGCAGCGGTATAGGTTTTGGGGATTTCTTGTTTCATACCCGGTAGTGAAACTTCGACCATTTCTTAGTTCGAAGTATGTTAACTGAACGTTTTTTTGAATAATAGAGACTATATTTACTATACTGTATTTTTCGTGCTCAGTCGAAGTTCTACTACCGGGCAGGATTCCAACGGTATCACGAAAAGAGCCGTATTTCAAGGAAATTGCTACTTTTTTCGGCCTTTTTTCAAATCTTTCAGATTGAGGAGAGGGGCGAAGAGGTCGTCTGTGAGGGGTGGCTTGAAGGTGGTGAGTTCCTGTGGGGTAGGTGAGCTCGCTTGAAAGGTGACAAAGGGAATATCGGTGATGAGGCAAAGTGGTGTTTGTTCATTGCCTTCGCCGATGGCGAGGACGGCAGCACTCGCCAGGCCATCGACGTGGTTTTGGTGGGTAGTAAAACGATGTCCAAAAATATCCGGGAGATTCTCGTAGTTTTTGAGGGCGTGAAACCCACTCCAGCCGATAGCGATGCCAAGCGTGCCACGACGAAGCGGCGTGGAGTGGCTATCGACCACTATGACACCGGCATTTTTGATAGCGAAACGCGTACAGAGATAGTGGCGTATTTTTTTGGCCGTTCTGTAGCTATCCCGAGGGAGCAAAGAATAGTGGCCGTCGGTATTGGAGGCATCGATACCGGCTCGGGCGATAAAGGCATTGTCGGTGATGGTAAGCGGGATACCGTAGGAACTTTTTTCTTTCGGGAGGTAGTAGTCACACTCGGCCATGACGGCTGCGTCTTTGAGTACCGCATCGTGCGGCAGAAATCGACCTTCACAGAGTGCGACCACTTTGGAAGTGATGACAAGAATAGACTGATCAGGAAACTTTTTGAGCGATCGGTCAAGGAGCGTAGTGAGTGTGGTCGAGCGGGGTGTGACCTTTTCGGTTTTAAGTGCAGTGACAATCATACAAGATTCTGGAATGGCATGTTGGCATTGGGTTCAAGTGTGCGGTATGACTGGAGAAGTGAGAGGCGGTCGGTGTCACTCATACGCTCGTAGCGGTAGGCCGCAGCGATGCCGATCATGGCCGCATTGTCGAGCGAGTAGGTAAATTCCGGGGTGAGGAATTGCGTGTCGGGAAATTCAGTGTCGATCAAGTTACGTAACTCCGTACGTAACCGGACATTGGCCGAGACGCCGCCGGCGATGACAAACGTGGCAGGGGAATAGAGTGAGAGCGCTTTCTTGGTTTTGCCGACTAGGACATCGACAGCTGCCTCTTGAAACGCGTGACACATCGAAGCAATAAAGTTCTCGTTTTTGAGCGTCTCTGGATTTTCTTTTTTCAAGGAGTAAAGAACGGCAGTTTTCAATCCAGAGAATGAAAAGTTGTAGTTGTCGGCGCCGAGCATAGGCCGCGGAAATTTTTCAGTAAACTCCTTCAGATTTTCAGGCGTCTGTTGTTCTCGTAAAGTATCTGCTCTACGACTAATTTCTGGACCGCCAGGATAGGGCAGTCCCAGCATGCGCGCCACTTTGTCAAATGCTTCTCCGACCGCATCATCTTGGGTCTCACCAAGAATTTCATATTGAAGATGTCCTCGCATAAGTACGAGCTGTGTATGAGCACCCGAAACAACGAGAGCGATGAGAGGAAATTTTACTTCCTGTTCTGCACTTTTCACTTTCAACTTTCCACTTTTTTCGCCAATAAAATTGGCATAAATATGTCCTTCCAAATGTTGGATACCGATGAGTGGTTTGTTCCAGATGAAAGAAAGTGTTTTGGCAGCCGTGACGCCGACGACGAGCGCGGGCATGAGGCCGGGACCAGCAGTTACGGCTAGTAGGTCAATGTTTTCGTGGCTTATCCCTGCTTTTTTTAGAGCTTCGTGAACAATAGGCACAATGTTTTTGATGTGTTCGCGAGAAGCTAATTGAGGGACTACTCCACCCCATTGGGTATGGAGTGCCGTTTGAGAGGAAACAGCGTTAGAAAGGATGGATGTAAAGCCATCATTGTATTCAGTGACCGCTGCCGCTGTTTCATCACAGGATGTTTCGATGGAAAGGATGTTCATACCCGGTAGTGAAACTTTGAATATGAAATAAATACTACGGCTATGCCCGTTTTCAAAGTTCTACTACCGGGCATAGTGTCCTTACTCTAGCGAGTCAGAGGAAAAATGGCAAGAAAAACACCCTCAAAGAGAGGGTGTTTTTTGTTGTGAGGAGAACGTTTTACCGAAGTGCCTTGAGTACGGCGATGAGAACAACGGCACCGACGAGTGCTACGACGAAGCTTCCGAGGTTGAAGCCACTGACGTTGCCACTGATACCGAGAAGGCTGAAGATCCAACTTCCGAGAACGGCACCAACCACACCGACGATAACGTTGAGCAGGATGCCCTGTTGTCCGTCGGTACCCATAAGCATGGAAGCTACCCAACCGACGAGACCTCCGAAGATGATATACACGAGAAAACTCATAAGGATGTTGTTAAAAGTAATGAGTGGTTATTGATCCTGACGATCAAGTTTAACAGCTGCTTCTGGCGTAGAGACGGTCTTGCCCATCACGAGCATCTTGATGATGCCCCAGGCTACAACGTAGTAGACCAGCATGGCGAGGAGAGTGGTCCATTCAAAGACATTACCTTGCGCTTTGGACGCTCTGAAGACACTCACGAAGGGCGAGGCAAACGGTGCAGTGACCGTATAGATGAAACTGGTGAAACCAGCCCCAGCATTGGCACCAAGGAGCTTCAAAACGAAACGAAAGGCGAGGAGAACCTCGACGAGACCGAGAATGTACCAGACAATCTGCGTCCCACGATAGAGGGGCTGTGTGCTGCCGGATGATTGAGCATCCATAAAGTTCATGTTAACAATTACAACACGATCGGCGCGGCTTTGGCCATATGTGTACGTAATTAAAATGTTAACATTCCGTAGTATCTACAGTATACACGAGATTCACTAGAATAGCGAATTGGTAAGTGAAAACGAGGGAAACAAAAAACAGGGAAAAAAGAAAAACGGCTCGCTTGGTAGCGGGCCGTTGGGGCATCAGTTGACGCAATTCAATCCAGCAGTGAGTCGTGTCGCGTTAGCTGCAGCGGCAGAGCGGTGCGGGGGAGCACTCTTCGTCGTTCGGCGGGAAGTAACGGTTGGGAATGAAGGGGATGCCGATGGCAAGCCCGAACAGTCCGTAGAAGAGGAAGCTCATGAACGACGGGAAGGAACTTCCCGCGATGTGGAGGCCATTCAGATAGCTCATCCAGCTCATGCCCATGAGAAAGATCATGGCGCCAATGAGGGTCAGCTTCGCGAGCCAAGGCTTCGGCCCGCCGATCCAGCCGCCCATGCCGATCGACAGCATGCTCCCGCCGATGAAGACGAGGTTCATGTGAAGGCCGAGTCGGTTCGGATCTTGGATATCTGCCAAAATCACGCCGCCCAGGAACAGGGTACCGACAGCGTAGAAGAACGAGCGAACAGCGAGGTTGAGCATGGAAAGCTCCAAGATGACTTCCGTGAAACCCACGGCGGCATTACAAGCGAGTACCGCAATGTAACGACGTATCATAGCATATTTTATTGATTTTGTCTATAGATTTAACATAACAAAAAAGAGGCTTGGAAAAGCCTCAATTTTGATTATGGTGCGTAGTCTTCAAGAGGTTAAACGACTTGCATGTCGTCATGGACGGATGGGCTAAAGAGCATCAATAGTACTTACGGACTTATTTTTACTGCGGCATCACGGCAATCATAACGGCCATAAGGATAAGATAGGGGATGGCAAGAAGGAAACAAATGATCAGTATTTTATTCAATAATTTATCTATGGTGTGTTCTTGCTCCGTCGTTTGAGTGTCTGTTTTTTTATACCATTTCCTGCTTACGACAGAGATGATAAGTACAAGGAGTGCAAGACCAAAGAAGTTAGTGAGGATGGAAGTAAAGGGATCAAAAAATCCTACTACTGAATATATTCCTGAAGCTACGCTCTTTGAAAAAAACTGAGCAATATAGGCAAAACTTTCTACGACATGCACAACGAGCCAAAGAATAACAATGATTTTCGCTGCTCTTTCTGGCCAAAATTGATACTTGTTCATATTTTTATTTTGTGCGAGTAACCTACTTTTTTAATATATCATATAACAAGATAATTCCCTCTCTATAGGAATATGTTTTAAGAAAAAAATCCTGGGCGCTACACACAGGATGCTGATTACCCCAAGGGGAGTTACGCCTTGTCGTCTGCTGACGACTTCGTTGCCCAGGGCAGCGCCGAATACTCGCTCGCTCGTATCCGTCGACACTCGGCCAATCTCACCTTCGTTCGAAGCCTCGCACCTGCCCGTTCGACTCTCCTTGGGTACAAGTACCAAAAAACCACCACTCAAAAGAGCGATGGTTTTTTGGTAATCAGTAGCCCCAAGGGGAGTCGAACCCCTCTTACCAGGATGAAAACCTGGTGTCCTAACCGATAGACGATGGGGCCATCTATTCACTTTCCTGGATTCTTTCCAGGAGTTCCTTCTTTTTAGCACTATTCCTTTTTAACTCGACTTCTCTTTTTCTGGCAAGTGTTTTCGTTTCGTACGCCTCGTAGTACTTCAATCCAAACGGGATAAGGTGTTTGATTGATTTCGTCTTTCCTTGATTGTGTTCCCGGAGTCTCTTTCTCAAATCCTCGGTGCTACCAATATAGTGGTAGTCTTTCACCTCGCTTTTCAATACGTAGAGATAATACATATTTTGTTTAGGATGCCACCCAGAGGGTGGTCAGCCTTTGGCTGAAAAACCTGGTGTCCTAACCGATAGACGATGGGGCCATGACGCTATGCGTAATTTTCAATTCACAATTTCCAATCAAGTTCCAATGACCAAATAATCAGAGGGGAAAAGAATTGAGACAAAAGAAAAAAAGCAGAGGAAACTGCGTCGCTAGTATAGCACAATATTTCGTCTTGGCAAGCGGAGTGCCGCCTGAGGAAAGATGCTTGTGCTGGCTTGATTAAAAATGAAGAGCATGTTATAAAAACTTATGTTCCTCAGGAGGCAACCATGTATGAAGCAGAAGCGTTGGCTTCCCTCTCGATGTTCTTGGTGAAGCTGCTGTATTTCGTCACCATCGCGGTGATGCTCATTCTCGTCCCGTCAACGGCGCTCATGTGTGCGCAGACTGGAAAGGGGGTCCGAGACTTGGGGGTATCAGTCCTTCTCGTCGTCGCGTTGGCCATCGGAGGATACTTCCGTTACTGGCCGTGAAGAGTCGAACTTGGCGGGCGAGGGAATTCCCTTGACCCGCTCTTTTTTAAATACTTTCTGTTTCAAGAGCATTATCCTGACAGACCTGAGCGTAGAAGAGGGCGGACTTGCGGACGATACGTTCCTGATCGTCGTAGTCGACACCGACCAGACCAAAGCGTGGCCAGAAGCCCTTGTCCCATTCGAAGTTATCGAGCAGTGACCAGTAGAAGTAGCCACGGACATCGACACCTTCTTCGATGGCACGATGAATGGAGAGGAGGTGGTCACGGATAAAGTCGAGACGTTGGTCGTCAAAAGCATCGGCCAACCCGTTTTCGGTGATATAGATGGGGAGTTTGTACTGATCGAGCTCCTTCAAAATATTGTAGATGCCTTTGGGATAGATTTCCCAGCCAAGGTCGCTTATAGGCTTGTCGCCCAAGTGGACTTTGCGGGGGAACTTGAAACGATTGTGAAAGTAGTACTGAGCCGTCAGAAAATCGTGCGTTCCTTCTGTCAGACGGAGAAAGTATTCATTGGTGAAGAAATGGGAAAAGCGGACGATGAGTTTATCGAGAAAAGAGTGTTCGTGGTAGGGTTCAAACGAATGGAGCAGGTTGGCGAGGCCGACTTTGGCACCAGGATTGATTTCGTGAATGGCGTGGTAGGCGCGTCGATGGGCATCGGCGAGAATATGATAGACACGATAGGCGAGAATGTAGCTTTTCTTTTGTGGAGGCCACTGACCCGTCGTGTACGAGCCGGCAATCACCGAGGTGGGTTCGTTGAGCGGAATCCAAAAGGTCACCTGGTCGTCTAATTTCGACACAACAAAACGGGTGTAGCGTTCGAAAAAGACTGGAAATTCTTTTGAAGCGACGCCGCCTTTGTCGCGGAGCCACAAAGGGAGGGTCCAGTGCCACAGCGTGACAAAGGGTTCCATGCCGCGCTCATGGAGGGCGTAGAGTACTTCGCGGTAGTGAGCGATGGCTGCCTCATCAAATTTCCCTTCTTCTGGCTCGATGCGGGACCATTCGATAGAAAAACGGTGGGCGTTGTGGTGGAGCGACCGTGCGATATCAAAATCTTCTCGGAAACGACGATAGTGATCGCAGGCGAGACCGGAGATATAGTTTTTGGGGTCTTCTGCTTCGGGGCGGAGACGCTCCCAGTATTTGATATGCCCGAACTTGGTATAGGCTTCCCGAGCCAGTTGCTCGGCATGAGATTTTTCCCATTCCGACCAGTCGTTGTGAGTATTACCCTCAACCTGATGAGCGGAGGAAGCGGCGCCCCAGAGAAAGCCTTTTGGAAATTGCAGTTTGGACATAAGAGTGGGGAAGAATCTGGAATTTAGAATCTTGAATCTTGGTTGAATTGTAGCGTAGTTTGAGGGAAAAAGAAAAAAGCCGCGCGATGTTGCCGCGAGGCTTCCTTTGGTCCGGGGTTCCGGAATGTGCGGTCAGTTGTTTTCGGCTTCAGCTTCGACGGTTTGCGCGCTCTGGACTTCCAGGATACGGGCGACCAACGCTGGCGTCGGGAAGAAGACGAGGTCATCGTCCTTATCACTCGGCTCAACGTAGCGAATGAGTCCTTGTTCGACGAGTTCACGTATGCCGGTGGCCACGAATTCGGGTCCTTGAAAGAAGATGCCTGTCATAGGCACACTCGGCATTGGTAGCAGCTTCAGTTCCGGTTTCTTGATGAAGTAGGCATACAGGCCAAGTGTCAGGACGGACTTGATCCTCCAGGAGCGCGTGAACTTCGCAAATTCTTGGCGCTCGGCGTCATTCAGATCCCGGACCTCCTGTGCGATTTCGGCTGCTTCACAGTCTCTTCGCATCATCTCGATGATTTCCTTCTCGGTCACCCCGACCCAGAATCCGAGCAGCTGTGAGTACTGCACGATTCGGGCCGCTGCCTCCTCAAGCTCCCTGTGCCCGAAGGTGCGAGGCAAAACCCAGGGTTGGATGTGAAATGCATCGGGAGTACAGGGCATGGCCGCTGCCTCCTTCTCCGTCATCGGCACCGTGCCTTTGCAAATAACGACTTCAATCACTGTGAGTTCTCCTCGAAAATTCCTCTTTATGCCAGGAATAAGAGCAGTCGCGGATTTTGTTACATCGCAACTATGTATTATACACCTTTTTGGCTGTTCTGTCCAGTTGAATCTTGCGTTTTGGCTTAAAAGAGGGTATTGTTGCGGTATGAGTGACTCAACTTTTGTTTTTCCTGATCCCAAGACGACAGAGCCAAGCAAGCGGCGTGTCCAGCGAGCCATCGAGATGATTCCTGGTCTTTTGACCTGGACGACACTGCTCGGGATGCTCTTGTTGTCGTTTTTCTTACCGGTATGGGCGGCAGTAACCGTCATCGTGTTTGATATTTACTGGATTCACAAGGCCTTCTATATCTCCATTTTTTCTGTGGCGGGCAACCGCGATGTGGAAGAGGGCAAGCGTATCAATTGGTGGGAGCGTTGTCAGAATATCGCCCATCCGGAAGCCTATAGCGAGATGCTCAAGACTCGGATCAAAGATATGTACGCCAGTCTCACAGAGATTCCGTTTTTTCATCTTCGAGAACGACACACTGTGAAAAAGGAAATTGGTCGTTTGAAAAAGATTCGTCGGGAAACTCGTCTGCTCTTTCCTATCAAGGATCAGATTATGGACTGGCGTGAGGTGGTGCACGTAGTGCTCCTGCCGACAGCCGGTGAACCGGCTGATGTGATTGAACCGGCTATTCAGTCATTGATGGACAATAATTTTCCGAAGGAACAAATGATTATTCTCTTGGCCACGGAAGAACGAGAGAATCCGGAAACACGTCTGCCAAAAGTGGAGTATCTGAAGAAAAAATTTGACGGTGTCTTCCGGGATTTCTTGGTGACGACGCATATTGTCGAAGGCGGTGAGATGAAGTGTAAGGCGTCTAATGCCCGGTTTGCGGCGCGAGAGCTGATGAAATATCTGGATGAGCGGGGGATAGATTACAAGCGAGTTGTCTTTTCCAATTTTGACTGTGACAGTGTCGCGCATCCGGAATACTTTGCTGCCTTGACCTATGAATACATCATTGATCCCAAGCGTTTGCAGCGCGCGTACCAGCCACTCCCCATGTATCACAACAACATTTGGGATACCAATGCGTTTGTCCGTTTGGTGGTGACCGGCTCGTCGTTTTGGCATCTGTACCAATCGACACGCAAGGAAATGGTGACCTTTTCTTCTCACAGCGAACCGTTTGATACCCTGGTAAAGGTGGGCTTTTGGCCGGTTAATATGATCAGTGAGGATAGCGTCATCTACTGGAAGTGCCTCGCCTATTTTCATGGTGATTACCGGGTGCAGCCGATTCATTTGCCTATCTCACTTGACGCGGTCTTGGCAGAGACGTACTGGAAAACGCTCGTCAATCAATACAAGCAGAAACGTCGCTGGGCGTACGGGATTGAAAATTTCCCCGTCACGATGCGTGCTATTTGGCCTGACCGGGGTATCAAGTTTTTGACCAAGCTTCGCATCACTTTTGAAATGCTCGAAGGGCACTACTCATGGGCCACTACGTCGTTTATTCTCACCTTTCTCGGTTGGTTACCACTCATTTTGGGAGGCGCTGCTTTTCGCGAGAGCGTGCTGGCGCACAATCTGCCGTTTATGACCAAGGCTCTCATGACGCTCGGGATGGCCGGACTGCTCATTTCTATTCCTATGTCCCTCTTGTCGCTCCCGCCACGGCCCAAGCGCTACCACTGGTCACGCCATTTTCTGATGCTCTTCCAGTGGGTACTTATTCCACTTGTGGGCTTTCTTTCCGCTCTCCCAGCGATTGATTCCCAGACGCGTATTCTTCTTGGAAAATACTTTGGTGAATTCTGGGTGACAGAAAAGATGAGGAAAGGATAGGAAGTGAAAAGTTAAATGTTGAAAGTTGATTGTTGAAAGTAAATGCGATATGAAAATTCAATACTTTGCGACAACAAATGATTACAAATTGCGTGAAGTGAATCGTATTCTTGGTTATGAACTAGAGAAAATCGATCTTGAGCTGATAGAACCTCAAGATATGGATGTGGAGGTTATCGCACGGGCGAAAGCCAAAGAAGCTTTTGAAAAAATCGGTAAGCCGGTGTTGGTCGAAGATAGTGCTTGGTACTTTGATGCTTGGAACGGGTTGCCAGGGCCATTCGCAAAGTGGTTTAAGGAAGCCGCTGGCATTGATGGCGTTTTGAAGATGATGTCAGGTGAAGAGAACAGAAATGCGAAAGGGAAAACGGCAGTTGCTTTTCACGATGGAAAGGATATTCATGTGTTTGTCGCAGAAGTTTCCGGAGTCATTACACGGCAAAAACGAGGAGATTCTGGCTTCGCATACGATTCTATTTTTCTTCCAGACAATCAAGAGCAGACCTTTGGGGAAATGACACCTGAAGAAAAGAACCTGATCTCTATGCGGGCTTTGGCCGTGAATAAACTGAAAGACTTTCTCAAAGAAGCTGAAGCATAATTACTCCAGGTGGATTTTTTCTTCGAAGAGCCGGACGGCTTTTTGAAGGAGGGGATGGCGCGAGAGCTGAGGGTCTGCTGAGAGAATATTTTTGGCCTCATCCCGTGCGATAGTGATGAGTTTCATGTTGGTGAGGTTTTCCATGGAGATATCAGGCAGACCGGATTGACGAGTACCAAAGAACGCACCCGGACCACGGATGGCCAGGTCGGCTTCGGCTATATCAAACCCACTTCCGCTTTTTTCCAATACCTTCAATCGTTCATTGTTCTCACCGGAAGACTTTCCTGGGAAGAGAAAACAGTAGGACTGGTGCTCTCCGCGACCGACGCGACCGCGGAACTGATGGAGTTGAGCCAGACCAAAACGCTCGGCTTCCTCGATCAGGATGATGCTTGCATTGGGCACGTCAATACCGACTTCGACGACGGCTGTAGCCACCAAGATGTCATACTTCTTTTCCTTGAAATCACGCATGACGACTTCTTTTTCTTTCCCTTTCAGTTTGCCATGTATGAGACCAATCGAGAGGTTGGGGAAAACGGTTTCGGTCAGATGCTGATGCTCTACGATGGCGGCTTTGACGTCTTTTAAGGCCATGGATTCTTCAACGAGGGGAAAGATGACAAACACCTGACGACCTTTTGCTATTTCACTCCTGATAAATTCATAAATTTTTTGACGGTCGCGTTCAGTACTCCCGATCTTGGTGATGATGGGCTTGCGATCCTTGGGGAGTTCATCGAGGAGTGAGAGGTCGAGGTTGCCGAAAAAGGCGAGCGTGAGCGTGCGAGGAATAGGTGTGGCAGTCATGGAGAGAAAGTGCGGCACCAATTCTCGTGAGCCATCGGCGCTGTTAAATGAGAGCTCCTGCAGTCGAGCACGTTGCGACACACCAAAACGGTGTTGTTCGTCAACGACGATGAGGGCCAGATTGTCGAACGCCACATCTTCCTGGAGGAGAGCGTGGGTGCCGACGATAATCTTGGGAATGCCGGCCTGGATAGCCTTGAGCATGCCCGGGCGCGTCGTTTTTTGATTATCAAGAATACGATAACTCCCCGTGAGGAGCGCTACGCCGTGACCGGTATGGGCAAAGAGTCGTGAGAAGCTTTCAAAGTGCTGCCGTGCCAACACTTCTGTCGGGGCAAGAAGAACGGTCTGGTGCTGATTTTCTGCAGTGACAAATGAAGCAAGCGCTGCCACGATGGTTTTACCGCTGCCGACGTCACCATTTAAGAGACGATTCATGGCACGCGGGCGAGCCATGTCTTGGAGGATTTCGTAACTGGCTTTGCGTTGGGCATTGGTGAGCGTAAAGGGGAGAGTGGCGATGAATTTTTTTACGAGCGTTTCATCAAAAGGCAATGCCTTGGCTTTGGCGGTTTCAAACAGCGCTTTGACCTGGAGCGCTTTGAGCTGGACAAAGAGCATCTCGTCAAAGGCAAAACGCTTACGAGCGATTTGTTCGTGTTCGACGTCTTTGGGAAAATGAAGGGAGAAGAGGGCTTGTTTGAGTGAGGGGAGGTGTAAGCGGGTCAAAATATCCTCAGGGATAGGATCGGGAAAGTCAGTCAGTTTTTGAAAAATACCAGTGAGCTGCCAGCGGAAAAATTTTGAAGTAAGTCCGGCTGTTTCGGGATAGACCGGAACGAGGCGACCAGTATGAGTGGCGTCACGAGACGAGCGTTCAAAGGCTGGGCTCTGCATGAGCAGTCCTTCCCGGTCGCGGGTGACTTTGCCACTGACACGGATGGTCATGCCTTCTTCTAGAGTTTGGGCGACGAAGCGCTGGTTGAACCAGATGAGTCGTATCTGCCCACTGTCGTCGGTCAGGGTGGCCTCGGTGAGAAAAAGTTTTTTCTTCCACGTACGACCGGCTGTCAGTGTGGTGATCGTGCCGATGATGGTGCATTTTTCCTCGGGAACCAGTGAATCAATCGTGTGGATGGCCGAGTAGTCCTCGTAGCGAAAGGGAAAGTGATAGAGCATATCACGCACGGTGACAAGACCCAGATGCGCCAGTTTGGCGAGCGTCGGTTTTTTGATAGTAGCAATTTGAGCGAGAGGCGTATCGAAGGTCATAGGTGAGCTGGTAGCTGGTAGGAAGTAGCTTGTAGGGAGTAGCTGGTAGGGTTGAGAAAGAGAATAATAACCATAGTATAGCACTCAAAAAATAGGCGGAAAAAAATTCAGACCCGGACGCACGTGTTTGAACGTGGCCGGGCCTGGGAGAATCAAAAGCGTTGCTAACGCTTCGATTCAAAAGATCATCGAGCTAAGATGACCGAGGGGACATCGGGAAATGCGATTGGTCTAGGCGACGCTCACGACCGTGAGTGTCGCATCGGTTTGTTGTGCTTCAGGGGACTCCTGGGGAGTCCTTTTCGAAGCAGCTTGGCCACCCAGCTTCAGGTTGAGCAGCATGGAGAAATGGAACTTGGTGAATGGCTTGTCACAAGAAGCTGCATATTGATGGATTTGCATCTTTGCCCCGTCGAACTCGAGGTGGATGCGATTTCCGCTCTTGCAGTGCTTGACACAGAAACGCTTCACGCGCTTTTTCAGAGCGTTTCGTTGTCGGTAACTCAGTGGAGTCGCGTACTCCACCACACACATGAGAAGGTTGCAGGTTTCGAACGGCCCCACCTTCAGAATCTCCGGAAGTGCTTTCATGGAAAAGTCCTCTTGTCTTGTGTTTGTGCACTTCCCAGCCCCTCTTTGTAGTTGTTCAAGAACGCCATATCACTATAGTGAAAAGGAGGCGATTAGTCAATCTAAATTTGAAAATGTGCGCTCGGCAGGAATCGAACCTGCATTTCATCCTTCGGAGGGATGTGTCTTATCCATTATACGACGAGCGCGTGCGTAACCTCCTCATACTACTCAAAGCCGGGTGAAAAAGCAAAAAAGACTCCTTTCGGACACAAACAAAAAGGAACCTTGTGAAAAGTTCCTTTTTTCTCTGTGCGCCCATGGAAGAGATCGGACTACTCGGTCTTCGACCTGCGTTCTATAGGGCTTCTACCCTCTAGTCCTCGGAATACCTCGGTCACCCCAATCGGGCAACTCCCGTTTCCCGACCCCTTCCCAACCGATTCTTGCCGGACACAAACAAAAAGGAACTTTGTGAAAAAGTTCCTTTTTTCTCTGTGCGCCCGGCAAGAATCGGACTTACGACCTTCTGGACCGCAACCAGACGCTCTATCCACTGAGCTACGGGCGCAACGCGGCACCCTTAAATATGCAGCAATTTTTCCAATGTGTCAACTAATCCCGGCTCATGCTTGTCTTCGAGGACATAGCGGAGGAGGACGGGACGAAGTTTATCCACAGGAAGCGTAGTGATAGGAACATGGACGTGTGAGACCAGGCTACCATTGGTTTTGATGGAAAGCAGGTTGTCAAACGGCGGTTCGTCGTAGAGGTGAAAGGATTCGATATGATCAAATTCGTAGAATTCCTTGGCAGCGACGATACCCTTGGTGGTGACGTAGAAGGGGAGGATGCGCGGTTCGTGACCGAGTGCCAGGTAACCGGTCATGCCGATCAAGATGAAAGTGATGGCCATGAGCGGACTGTTAGTATAGAGTGCCCAGGCGATGATCGCGATGAGGAGAAAAAGAACAACGATTCGAGACTTTGGTCCGAGTTCGAGGGGGTCGTGCTCTGGAGCATCCCAATGAAGCAGTATCTCGCCGTAGTGTGAGGCAAGCGTATGCGTGTCCTGAGGAGTCGCTGGTGTTACCGGTGCCGGTGATGGCCGCTTCATTTTTCCGCCGTCGTGAAACGAATGGTGTGCATGCATAAGTAAAATGATTTTTCTTTACTATACCATAGATTGTTAGTGAGAGAAAATTTGACGAAAAGTTTGAGAACGTGTCACAGTAGAAGCGTGGAGGAGTGGCCGAGTGGTTGTCGCCGCCTATGGCGGGATAAAAAGGCAACAGTCTTGCCACCGCCTTTGGCGGGGTTCCGCTCAAGCGGGAAAAACTTTGAAGCTATGTATCAAGTGTACATATTAAAAAGTGAAAAGAAGCTGAGATACTATGTGGGACATAGTCATGATTTTGGTGCTCGATTATTAGCTCATAACTGCGGAAAAGTTCGTTCTACAAAGGCCTATCGGCCATGGATAGTTGTATATTTAGAATCATGTGCAAATAAACAGGAAGCATATAAAAGAGAGTTTCAGATTAAATCATATAAAAGCGGTGAAGCATTTAAAAAGTTAATCAAAGATCAATAAACGTATTCTTTTGCTGGCGGAGGAGTGGCCGAGTGGTTGAAGGCAACAGTCTTGAAAACTGTCGTACCGCAAGGTATCGTGAGTTCGAATCTCACCTCCTCCGCCAGCAAAAGAATCATGGATATCTCACAATATCAATCACTGAAGAAAAATTTGTTGGTAGCGAGCATCGGTATTTTTTCGGGGCTCTATATTTTAGGGATTGCTTCGGGCATCGTGCCTACAGATCTGGGGAGTGTTCATGCCCCGATGTGGCTTGTGACTCTCTGCGGGATACTTTTTTTGATAGGGGGCATTGCCGCTCTTGGGATAGATGTTTTTTCTCGGCGTGTCCAAGATGTGCTCGGAGTGTTTGTGCTGATGATTTTTTTTGCAATATGTTTTTGGATTGCTTTTGGTTCTGGTGAACGGCAGTTTAATGGTGGATCGGTAAACCCAGCTTTTGGTCGGGCTGTTTTTGGCGGTGGGGCAGTCATATGTTTTTTTCTCGTTTTGTATGCCTGGAAGCGGGCATTTCAAAAGTAAGATACTACGTGGAATTTTATATATCGGACGATGATAGAGAGGTGGGTTGTTACTTGACAGAAAGGGTGGGGTGTGCTAGCATAGCTCCGGACTGAATTCAATGTCCACCCTGCCACCCGCATCACTCAAGGAGATTCCGATGCACAAGACCAAGTTCGCCCATTCCCTCGTCGCGGCCGCCGCCCTCGCCGCCTTCCTGGCGGCTGCGCCGGCCCAGGCCGAGATCAAGGAAAAGTTCATCAGCCAACCTCCGGCTGTCCAGACGGGTCGGCTCGACGGCCGGGTTTCTGCCGTTCCGGCTGCACCGGATGGTCGCCGTGGCGACCGCATCAGCAAGGTGTCGCCCCAGCCGACGCTCACGCAGCAGCTCATGATCGCGCTCGGCATGGCCCCCGACGAGTTCGTCGCCCAGGAGGAGGGCCTCGTGCTCTCCGAGAAGGAGAAGCGGTAAACCCGCGCGGCGCCTCTGAACCCTGAGGTGTCGCCCCGCCCCCCGAATGCTACGGTGTTCGTGGGGCGATTCTATTTATTAAGCGAGTCCAGCACAACAGGTAAACCCCTGTTATTTTTTTTGGAACAAAAGAGGGTTGTGGCGTATAGTAGAGACATGAAAAAAACATTTCTTTTTATTGGTCTTGGTATAGGAGGAGTAATCCTGGTGTGGTGGTATACTGCGCGCGGCTGGGATATCACCAATGCTCCAGTGACAGGATCGGGGCCGGTCATCATGTTTGGGGACAGTCTGGTAGAAGGAGTAGGAGCGACGGCTCTGGAGACGCTGCCGGAACAGCTGGGACGACAGACGGGTATCAGTATTATCAATTTGGGAGTCAGTGGTGATACGACACGTGATGGTCTTTTGAGGGTGGAAGCGGCAGCGGCGCTTCGGCCACGGATAGCCATTGTGCTTCTTGGGGGAAATGATTTTTTGAAAAAAATTCCACGAGCAGAAACATTTCAGAATCTTGAAAAAATAGTGAGGACATTTCAGGCGGAAGGTGCGGTGGTGATGCTTCTTGGTGTGCGGAGCGGTATTGTAGGTGGGGGAGCAGATGAGGAGTATGAAGCGCTCGCTCAAAAAACAGGCTCGGTCTATGTCTCGGACGTACTCTCGGGAGTGTTTGGGCATCCGGATTTGATGAGCGATGCTCTTCATCCTAATGATCGCGGCTATGCCGTAATAGCCAAACGTCTGGCCCCACTCGTCGGCAGGTATGTCGGAGAGAAAAAATAATACATGCTATACTGAAAAAAAAGTAATACAAACAGTATGACGTATCTTTTGGTGCTCGGGTTGTTTTTTTGGGTACTGACGCTCAGTAAGAGAATTGAAAAGCTTGAATCTGGAAGCGTGCACGCCGTGTCCGCTACTCCGAGTGCTCCTGTGACGGCACCTCTTTCTGTCTCAACTCCTACGCCACTTTCTCAGACGACACCAATCGCTCCTCCTCTGGCTTCCCCACCGCAGAAATCACACCTCATGGAGTGGATACAAAGGGATTGGCTCCTCAAGTTGGGAGCGCTTTTGATGCTCATGGCCTTTGGTTGGTTTGTGAGTTACGCGTTTGCTCATAATTGGATTGGTGAGGCCGGCAGAATCGCGCTTGGTCTTATGGCTGGGGCCGGATTTTTAGGTTTTGGTTTTTATCGCATGCAGCGGTTTGTCCATCAAGGTGCTGTATTTATAGTGGTTGGATCAACGACGATTTTGTTGACGGTGTATGCGGCTAGAAATTTGTATCATTTCTTTACACCGCTTTCTGCGTTGGCGGTCATGTTTCTCAGTGTGGTGGTGGTTGCCTTTGCCAGTGTTTCATTTCGAAACAAGGCTTTGGCTGTGGCGGGTTTGGTTCTAGCGGGAGCAGCGCCGCTTTTTGCCAATGTTACTACCACGGATCATGTGGGACTCTTTTCCTATCTCATGATGGTAGTGCTCGGAACGCTCTGGGTAGTATTTGTGACAGAGTGGCGTCTCTTGTCTCTCTACGCTCTTCTGGTGGTTTCATTCCACAGCGTGCCGCACCTTTTTGGTTTTATAGTGACAACCTATTCTCCGCAGCGTGACCTCCTTCTGTTGTTTGCTTTCGGATTTACCGCACTTATTTTTTTGGCGAATTTGGTATCCATCAAAAAAAATATCCTCCTTCCACTGGGAGCAGAAGTGGCAGTGATTATGGGGAATGGTTTGTTTCTCACTGTCTGGATACTGATAGCTGCACCGGCAGAATGGCGGAGTCTGTTACTTGCAGCATGGATGATTGTCTTTGCCGGAGCCTCGTTTGTTCTGGCTCGCCAGACTAAGCGGCAGGAAGTGTTTTATGCTCATGGGGCAGTAGCGGTTGCCATGTTGGTAGCGGCGACAGCTGCTGAGCTTGATGGTCCGACTCTGACGTTGGCATATATCGCGGAGAGCCTCCTGATTCCGTTTGTGGTGGCTTTTTTCACCCGTCATGTGGAGTCAGCGATGAAGTCCAGTCTGTTTGTTATCGGTCCGATGCTGCTGGCTTTGGAAAGTTATTATTCCCCACTGTGGTATCGAGGTGTTTGGCATGGTGATTTCGCGGTTATGCTTCTTATGGCGCTTGGTCTTATGGGGCTTGGTTTGGGGTTTCGTCGATACCTCTCATCGTCAACCAGTCCGGCATACGCTCAGTTGAGTACCATCTATATTATGGTTGGAAGCGGATACTTTTATCTGCTTCTTTGGAAAGCGTTTCATGCGGGCGGGGCATCAATGGCCATGAATGGCACCTCAATCTTTGGCACGATGATTTGTTATTTCATTTACACCAGTATCGGTATCGCTTGTTACTTTGAGGGGCGTAAGTTGATGAAAAACAGCCTCCGATTGTATGGAGGAGCCTTGGTGCTGATAGTGATTGCTCGGTTGATCCTGGTGGATGTCTGGCGCATGGAGCTTGGTGGCAGGATTCTGACGTTTTTTCTGGTGGGAGCCATGCTGATGGCAACGGCCTTTGTTCGGTCTCAGAAAAAAGAAATAAATTCATAACAGCAGGGCTATGCCTCATCGAGGACTCATTGTGTTGGGGGGATTGATGGTTGCTTTTTTTCCCAGTGTGGTTTTTGGAGCAACAACGCCGGTTAAAATTCATGATGTTACGGACGGTTTCCAGCAGATGGCCGATCTTTCCTTTGGTCAGTTGGTCACTCCCACGGTTGTCGAGGTAGTGTTTCCCAAGGAAGAGGCAGGCGCGATGCAGTATAGCGCTCTCAAAGGAGTCATCATCATGGACAGGACAAGTAATGCTCTTGAACCCACCGTGACGAGCTATGAATCTTTGCCAGTCCAGAAAACAGCGCCTGTAGTATCGGTCAGTGCGCCGGAAGCGGGCATGTCTTCAATGGCTGGTTTGGACTTGCTCGATCAGAACAGAAGCACGTTTGTGGCATTTCCGTTACCGGACTTGAATGTTCTTGCGACGGCGCTTGTCACTGTCCGAACGGAGGATGCGGAGACGTTGTCCGGATTTACTTTTGTCTTGGACAATAATGTCGTTGCCCCGATCAAAGTGAGTGTGTCTGCTGTGACAAATGGTGTCAAAACAGTGGTGCTAGCCCCAATTGCTCCGGAGAGTGGGCGCGTCTTGTTTCCTCGGACAAAGGCAGAAGGGTGGGAGATAACTTTTTGGTACACGCAGCCTCTTCGGATTGCAGAACTGGGGCTGGATTTTGAGACGAAGACACTGCAGGCACGACACGTGAAGTTTTTGGCGCAGCCGGAACACGTGTATCGTCTCTACACGGAGCCGGATCGCGGAAGTACTGTCTCGGTAGCTCCTAGCACTGCGCAGCTTTCTGCCGCGGTACCAGTGATGTCTGTTCCAGTGGGCAGTTTGCAGAAAAATCCATACTATCGCCCTGTTGATAGTGATGTGGATGGAATGCCTGATGGGAGTGATAACTGTCCCTCTTTTGCCAATAGCGATCAGCTTGATGTGAACAAAAATGCAGTGGGGGATGCGTGCGAGGATTTTGATAAAGATGGATTGTCTAATACCCGAGATAATTGTCAGAACATACCCAACCCAGACCAACGAGATACGGACGGTGATGGACTGGGTGACAAATGCGATCAGGAGGAAAGTCGCTTTACAGAACGACATGCCTGGGTACCGTGGGCTGGTATGGGCATAGCCGTCTTGGTTTTGGTGGCACTCTTTGCTTTGACAGCTGGAAGAGCGCGAGAAGAAGGAGCTGACTCTTCCTCGGATAAGCTCTCGGTATAGAGCGTGGTTGCTCATTCTTTCTCGGGGCGATATACTGCGAAGACGGTAATTACTTTCTTCGAAAAAAGCTATGGCAAAAATATCAATGTACGCTGTGACGGTGCCGGAATTTAAGCGTTCTCTTTTGGCGTTGCGCGCCATTTTGGAGAAAGCAGAGGGGTTGGTAGTAGAGAAGAAGATAGAGGACAGCGTGCTGCTTCAGGCGCGTTTGGCACCGGATCAATTTCCGCTTGTGAAGCAGGTGCAGGTGGCTTGTGATAATGCCAAGGGGACAGCCGGGCGTTTGGCCGGGGTGGAGTTGCCCAAGATGGAAGACAATGAAACGACACTGAAGGCGCTCAAAGAACGGATTGATAAGACGATTATGTTTCTCGATACTCTGACGATGGAGCAGTTCGAGGGGAGCGAGGAGCGGGAAATTCCTATTTATTTTTTCCCGGGCAAGGCGCTGTCGGGCCTGGAGTATGTCAATACACTGGGACTCGCTAACTTCTATTTTCATGTCACGACAGCCTATTCTATCCTTCGCCACAATGGTTTGAATATTGGTAAGACTGACTTTATGGGGGCAGTGGCATTTCACGATGAAAAGAAATAAGTTTTGATGCTCACGTGCCTTTCAGCGGTCACAAAGGAAACACCTTCATGAACTGTGACGAAACAAACGCTATTGATAATTTGATGAGGAATAGAGTATGGCGAATGCGCTTGAGATAAAAAACCTCAGAAAGGTGTATGATAACGGCGTGGAGGCGCTGCGCGGGGTTGATTTGACGGTGGCGACCGGTGATTTTTTTGCCTTGCTTGGCCCCAATGGTGCCGGAAAGAGTACGACGATCAATGTCATTTGTGGCTTGGTCAACAAGACATCAGGAGAGGTGTCGATTGAAGGACTATCTATCGATGATGATTATCAGAAGGCCAAGATGCATGTCGGCATCGTACCGCAGGAGTTTAACTTCGGAATTTTTGAAAAAGTGATCGATATTGTCCTTGATCAGGCGGGGTACTATGGTATTCCCAGGCGCGAGGCGCTGCCCAAGGCGGAAGAGTTGTTGAAAAAACTGGGGCTGTATGACAAGCGCAATGAAAAGTCACGCACGCTTTCCGGGGGGATGAAACGGCGGCTCATGATCGCTCGTGGGTTGGTGCACAGCCCAAAGGTGCTGATTCTTGATGAACCGACAGCCGGGGTGGATATTGAGATTCGTCGGGAGATGTGGGACTTTCTCCGAGAGCTCAATCAGTCCGGAACGACCATCATTTTGACGACCCACTATTTGGAAGAGGCCGAGCAGCTCTGTAACAACATGGCTATCATCAACAAGGGAGTGGTGATTGAACATGGAGCGGTCAAGGATCTGCTTGGCAAGATGGATCAAGAGACGTTTATCTTTGATCTGGAAGCACCAATGCCTGAGAAAACGGTGGCGCTCGTCAGTCAGTTCGGCGTGCACCAGGTGGATGAAAATACTATTGAGATGACGGTGCGGCAGGGTGAGTCAATCAACGATGCTATCAATGCCTTGAATCGTTTGGACATTCGTGTGCGAAGCATGCGCAACAAAACGAATCGCTTGGAGGAATTTTTCCTGCAGAAAATTGCACAGGGTTCTTAAGGTACCATAGTTTATCAAGTTATAAAGTTATCAAGTGAAAAGTGGAGACAAAGAGGGCACACTCGCATAACTTTACGAACTTTCAGACTTTCAACTTTACACTTTACTTTTTACTGGTAGTTCCTATGAATGGAAAACAAATGCTGGCAGCCTATGTGACGATTGTGCGCAAAGAATTCTTACGCATGTTTCGGGTGTGGGTTCAGGCACTCTTGCCACCGGCCGTGACAACCATACTCTATTTTCTGGTGTTTGGTAAGTTTATCGGGGCGCAGGTAGCACCGATCCACGGGATGAGCTATATGGAATTTATCGTACCGGGCATCATCATGATGTCGGTTATCACACAGTCGTTCATGCACTCAGCTTTTGGATACTATATTGCCAAGTTCCAGCGTTCCATTGAAGAAATTCAGGTCTCACCGACGCCCTACTTTGTGATGATTCTGGGGTATGTGACCGGTGGGGTGCTCCGAGGATTGGTGACGGGGGCGATACTTCTCCTCATTTCGCTCTTCTTTACGCCGCTGCCGATAGCTCATGCTGTGCATGTCCTCGCGTTTGCGTTTCTGACGTCGGTTGTCTTTTCGCTCGCCGGTCTCGTCAATGCCATTTTCGCCAAGGACTTCGACAGCATTTCAATTTTCCCGACCTTTATCCTGACGCCGCTCACATATCTCGCCGGGACATTCTACTCACTCTCGATGTTGCCCGCCGTCTGGCAACATATTTCCCTCTGGAACCCACTCCTCTATATGATCAATGGTTTCCGCTACGGACTCATCGGTGTGACGGATGTCAGTATTAGCGTGGCGTATGCTATTCTCATATCGCTCTCGGCCCTTCTCTCAGGTGCAGTCTGGTATCTCTTCTATTCTGGTCGCGGCGTGAGGATGTAGAGTAGTATACTGGGGAAAAGCTTCCACGTTGGGGAAGCGAGTGGTCTTGGAGCAGTTGCTCGGGAGAATTTTTACAACTCCATGCAAAACATTTCATCAAAAACGTTACTTCTCGCAACTGTTCCTTTGGTTTTCCTTGGGGCAGTGGCGTATTATTTCATATCTACTCGTATGACAGAAAAAAATGAAGCAGCCGTCGGAGAGAGTTGTGGTATCAATGGTTGTGTCGCGATGACACCCGAGCAAGCCAAGATTCTGCGTGACAAGGGCACTGAGCCACCATTTAGCAGTCCACTCTATACCGAGAAGCGCAAGGGGACGTATGTCTCAGCTGACAACAACGAGCCGGTCTTTCGTTCAGAAGACAAGTTTGATTCTGGCACCGGTTGGCCGAGCTTTACCAAGCCTATTAGCCCTGATGCTGTAAAGACGGAAGAAGATAGTAGTCTTTTCACGACAAGAACCGAAGTTCTTTCGAAAGATGGTGGGCATCTGGGACATGTTTTTAACGACGGTCCCGCGCCCACCGGACTGCGCTACTGCATCAATGGCGATGCGCTCAAGTTTATCCCGGACGAAGAAAAAGAGTGATCAAAAGCGTTATTTTTCTCTCTCCGCGACCATTTTTTGTGGTACAATAGAGAAAAATAAAAAGATGCCATCTTCACGTGTTTATCATGGGCTTATTGTTTTTGAAAAGAAAGGGAAACCCTGTCTTTTTTGGCGGCCTACCGGATCGGGAGTACCGGGTATATTTTCTGTTGAAAGTAAAAGCGGTAAAGTATTTCAGAAAACTGCTTTAGCGGTGACTTTTTTTCAGAAGGATGGAAAAAAAATAGCATTAAGCGAGACTCCTTCTCTTCGGGCGAGTACGATTGGGACAAAATCAATTCTTTCCTTTGTCGGAAATAAAAAGGAAGTATCATTTGCCACTCTCAAAGGGGCGAGTTCATGGAAAATAACGGCAACCACAGACTTGTTTCGGGGTTCAACCGTGGTTGTCAAAGTGCCAGCTCACGCCGGCAAGAAGAGTAAATTGATTGCTTTTTCATCGCGGAGCAGTCGAGCTATTTTTCAGGGCCGCTCGACTGATGGTCTGGAAGATTTCCGTGATTTTGGAGATGTTGTCGAGGCAAGGAGAGGTCGTTTTGATGCTTCAAATCTGTCACCTCTGGTAGCGTCCATGGTACCGCAAGGAATTCTGTTGGTGTATTCGGCAAAAAATGGAGCAGGAAAACTTACTGTCGGGGCTGTTCTCTTTGATCGTGATCGACCGAAAGTGGTTTTGTGGCGCAGTGAGGAGGCGTTGTTTGAAATGTCGGATCGGAGCTCATCCGAGACAACCCTGCTTGGCGGTGTCAATATGGGGAAATATTTTTACTTGTATGTGCAGGAGCCGCGCAAAGAAGTCGAGTTTTTTCCAGTGGCACGTTATTGGGAGGTAGTTGGAAGACGTGTTCAACGGGATTTTGTTTTGCCGCCTCGAAAAAAAGGATCTGTCATTGTTTTGAATCGCCCTGTTTCTAATCCGGTGTTGAAGCCAATTACTCAGCATTCTTGGGAAGCATTTGCGACCTTTAATCCCGCCGCCATCCTTCTTGATGAAAAGGTTCATTTGTTGTATCGAGCACAAGGCTATGATGGACTCTCTGTGTTGGGGTATGCGACGAGTGCGGACGGAATCCATATAAATGAACGTCGCAGTGAACCGGTTTTTATACCGGCACGCGCTGGTCGAGGAAGACGAGGAACAAAAGGATATATACACGTGTCCGGTGGGGGGACGGGCGGCTGTGAAGATCCACGCCTCGTAGAGATTGATGGGACGCTGTATCTTATTTATGTGTCATTTGATGGCATCAATCCACCTGGCGTGGCGCTTTCCTATATTGCAACAAAGGATTTTTTGGCAAAGCGTTTCCGCTTTTCCCGACCAAAACTTATTTCCCGACCGGGACAAATTCAAAAAAATTGGGTGTTGTTCCCGAAAAAAATCAGAGGCAAGTATGTTCTTTTGCATGGTATTAGTCCCAAGATTCGTATCGAGTATATCGATGATCCAAAGTTGCTTGGTGATGGTACGTTTATTGAGAGTTTATCCTCACATGGCGGTGGGGGGTATGTGGAGGCGACACGCTTGCGAGCTTGGGATAATATTGTGCGCGGTGCTGGAGCGCCACCGCTGTGGACACCGTATGGGTGGCTTATGTTTTATCATGGCATGGATATGCGTGATCCGGGAAAATACAAGGTCGGGGTGATGCTGCTTGACTTAGAAAATCCAGAGACTATCCTCCGTCGTTCGCTCGAGCCGGTGCTCGAGCCCGAAACAGAGTATGAAAATGGGGGGCACAAGCGAGGCGTTATCTACGTGTGCGGCGCGGTTATTAAAGACGAAAAACTTTTTGTGTACTATGGAGCAGCAGATCATACATCGGCAGTGGCAGTAGCAGACCTTGAAACATTTCTTCAGTCGCTTCTCAAAGAAGAGGCGCCAGTATTGCAAAAAATGAATCCTTAACATTCGGCTATGTCTTTTTTTAAACGCTCATTCGAAAATCCGGTGCTTATCCCCGAGAGTGACCTTCCTTGGGAATTGGAGGGCGCCTTCAACGGATCGGCTCTGCGCGAAAAAGGAAAAACGAGACTGTTTTATCGTGCTCAGTCGCTACCTCTTTTGCATGAAGATGGACCATGGCTCTCGCTTTCTTCTATTGGACAGGCAGAAAGTGCCGATGGGATTCACTTTAAGCGTCATCGGCCGTTTATCGAACCGGAGCTTCCTTGGGAGCGCTATGGTTGCGAAGATCCTCGTATCACCAAGTGTGATGGCAAGTACTATCTGTTTTATACCGCTCTGTCAGAATTTCCCTTTCGAGCGGAAGGTATCTCTGTTGGTCTTGCCATTACGCGTGATTTCAAGCGTCTTGAAAAGCATCACATCACTCCCTTCAACGCCAAAGCTATGACGTTGTTTCCGGAACGCATCAAAGGTAAACTATGGGCTCTTTTGTCAGTCAATACCGATCGTCCGCCATCGACTATTGCGCTCGCATCTTTCGATACAGAAGAAGAGTTGTGGGATATGAAGCGTTGGGAAAAATGGTATGGGGAGCTCGACAAGCATGGCCTCAATCTCAATCGTTCCAACGATGATCATGTCGAGATTGGCACGCAACCTCTAAAAACCAAGGCGGGCTGGCTGCTCTTTTATTCGTATATCCAAAAGTATCATTCGCCCAATCCTGTTTTTACCGTTGAGGCGATTTTACTCGATCTCGAAAATCCCAAGAAGATTATCGCTCGCACCGATGTACCGCTCTTGGTGCCCGAGGAAGAATATGAACGGTATGGCAAAGTAAAAGACATTGTGTTCCCAACCGGGGCAGTGTTGCGGGGTGATACGATTTTTCTCTACTATGGAGCGGCTGATACGACGACCTGTCTCGCGACGGGCAGTCTCAAGGCGCTCCTTAAAGAAATGAAGCGCACCAAAAAAGAGCGACCCATGATGAAGCGCTATCGGAGTAACCCTATACTCACACCCGTGCCAGAGCACGCTTGGGAAGCGAAGGCGGTGTTCAATCCTGCCGCTATCGAAGTGGATGGTACGGTGCGAATTCTCTATCGGGCCATGGGGGAAGATGATACCTCGGTCATTGGGTATGCCGAGAGTCGGAACGGTCTGCGGATTTCCAAGCGACTCCCGGATCCGATCTATGTGCCACGAGCACCGTTTGAACAAAAGCAGTCGCCTGGCAACTCTGGCTGTGAAGATCCCCGGCTGACCCGCTTCGGTGATACCTACTTCATGCTCTATACGGCAGTGGATGCCGCTTCTCCACCGCGGGTTGCCCTCACCACGCTCTCGGCAGAGGATTTCGAAGCAGGGAGGTTCGAACGCTTCAGTCCGCCGATCATTATCTCCCCACCTAATATCGATGACAAAGATGCTTGTTTGTTTCCGGAAAAAATCGGGGGCAAGTATGTCATGCTCCATAGGATTCAGCCAGCTATCGATATCAACTTTTTGGATGACTTGCATTTTGATGGGCAGGCCAAATTTCTGACGCATCAGCCCTTTATCTTTCCGCGCCGTGGCATGTGGGATAGTCGCAAGATCGGTATCAATACCGTACCGCTCAAGACGAGCAAGGGCTGGCTGGTGCTCTATCATGGCGTGTCAGAATATGACGGACACTATCGGGTAGGAGCATTCTTGCTTGATTTAGAGCATCCCGAAAAAGTATTGGGACGGAGTCGTCACCCAATTTTTAGTCCGGAGACGGAGTATGAGCGGGTGGGTGTCGTGCCAAACGTGGTGTTTCCCTGCGGTCTCACTGTACGCAAAAACAAGCTCATCGTGTACTACGGTGGAGCCGACCGGGTGATCGGCGTCGCCAGTATTCATCTCCCGAGTCTTTTGAAGTCACTCTTGGCGGACGGTATTTAATTTTTTTCGACGCCTGTATGAATGTGAGAGAAATTTTTAAAGTAGCATCGCTGCCGGTGCTCTTTGCGTCGATGTGTTGTCTGTCACCGATTATCTTGGTGCTTCTTGGTGTCAGTACGGTGACCTTTGCAGCGTCACTCACCGATATTCTCTACGGACAGTATAAGTGGGTATTTCGTGTCGCTGGACTCCTACTCTTGGCTGGGAGTATTGTGTTCTACCTCCGTCGGCAGGGGGTATGTACGCTCGATCAGGCCAAGCGTGAGCGCAATCGGATCGTCAACTTGGTTCTCTCCGCACTGGTAGCGGGAGTGCTCGGCTATCTCTTCTTTCTCTACGTCGTCGTGCACTACGTCGGCGTCTGGCTCAATATCTGGGAATAGTTTTGAAAAATGTCTCTAAAATGAGTTCAAGGCAGTCCGCGTGCGAACTGCCTTGTGGGTTGTTGTGGATGTTCTGCTGCTCAGACCTTGCAGGGCAAGACTTCGGTATCCCCGTCCATCTCGTGGAAATACATGCCTGCCCGGCAAATAGGGATGTTGTTGCCATCCTTTTGAACAACGTTCTTCGAGTAGTGGACGCTGACCTTCCTGTAGACAGTGAGGTGAGGAAAGCAGGGGCCGGTGGCATTTGCAACTTCATCCATGGTGACGAAGTGGGTACCAATCTCCAAGTCTTTCAGCTTCATTGGGTACTCCTTTGAGTGGTTGGTGAGGGGGAAGGAACTGGTAACCGTATATGATAGCATAAAAAATGAGAAAAGTCAACACCATCACCTTTTGTATGTTTTAAAAAAGGCTCTAGTAAAAGAAAGTTTGAATGTTAATCTCCAGAGGTAAAAGGCGCTGGATTGACTTTTTGGCTTCAAAGTGCTATCATGGGGGTGTTGTAAGTTTTCTCTCTGGAAGACACTGAGACGAGACATTCGGTTGCCAAACTTGAATTCCGTGAAGTAGAGCCAGAAATTTGAGAAAGGTCCACTTACACGGTAATTCAGTCAGTAGATTCGATATGGCAACCAAATTGTATGTTGGTGGCGTTTCCTACGGTACAACCGAGGATGGTCTGCGCGATGCTTTCGCCCAGGCTGGTAACGTCGTTTCTGCCAAGATCATCATCGACAAAATGACCGGTCGCTCACGCGGCTTTGCATTCGTTGAGATGGCTACAGATGACGAGGCCCAAAAGGCTATCGAGCTGTGGAATGGCAAGGAACTCGACGGCCGAACGCTTACTGTCAACGAAGCTCGTCCTTTGGAAGAGCGTGCTCCTCGCACCGGTGGAAACAACGGTGGTGGATATCGCGATAACAACCAGGGCGGTAGCCGTTGGTAGTCTTGTCGGAGTCGCTCCTTCGGGAAGATTCCGATAAACCGCAAAAACACCCTTTGATTCGTTCGAGGGTGTTTTTGTTGTGTCATTTTTGGTACACTCGAGGCAGTTCTTTCAACTCTCCCAAGGAGAATCATCATGTCCGACTTTTTTATAGCCGTGCGTGACACGCTGGTTTTCTTTCTCGCGACCGGATGGCTTGATGCTGCGTGGTGGCAGATACTGGTCTACGTACTGGTGACGACACATATCACCATCGTGTCGGTCACCATCTACTTGCATCGCCATCAGGCACATCGCGCGCTCACGCTCCATCCGTTCGTTGCCCACTGTTTTCGTTTCTGGTTGTGGATTACAACGGGCATGCTTACCGGAGAGTGGGTAGCTGCTCACCGCAAGCACCATGCCAAGTGTGAAACGGCCGACGATCCGCACAGCCCGGTCGTGTTTGGTATCAAGACAGTGCTCTTTCGCGGTGCTGATCTGTATCGGGAGGCGGTTCGTCAGATGTACGTGACGCAAGTGTTGGAAGGGGATCAGTGGGTGCACGAGATTGATCACTATAGTCGCTGGACGCCCGATGACTGGATAGAGCGCCATCTCTACTCGCGCTTTACCTGGCAGGGAGTGGGACTGATGCTCGTGATTGATGTCTTTCTCTTTGGCGTCATTGGTATCACGGTCTGGGCCATCCAGATGCTCTGGATACCCGTTATGGCCGCTGGCATCATCAATGGTGCCGGGCACTTCTGGGGCTACCGAAACTTTGCTCCCACAGCTGCCAACTACTCCACCAATCTGTGCCCCTGGGGCATCGTCATCGGTGGAGAAGAGCTCCATAATAACCACCATCGGTACCCGGTGTCCGCTCGATTTTCGGTGAAGCCGGGCGAATTCGATATCGGGTGGCTGTATATCCAAACACTGGAACGACTCGGTTTGGCGACAGTGAGAAAAGAGGGTTTGCCACCGCTCGCCTGAATGCTCGGCTACGGCCGGCCAAAGACTACGTTCTTTCGGTCGGTTTTTTCTTTGTCTCTTGGTAGCGGAAGCAGTCAGTGGTGTGGTCATTTACGAGGCCGGTAGCCTGCATGTAGGCGTAGGCAATAACCGGGCCGAAGAATTTAAATCCTCGGGACTTCAAGTCTTTGGCGAGGACTTCGGACTGTGTGGTCATGGTTGGGACATCGGTGATGGATTTTCGTGGGGAATTTTTGGGGAGTTCATGGACGAATTGGGCGAGGTAGGCAGCAAAAGAACCATATTCCTTCTGGACAGCAAGAAAGAGTCGAGCATTGCTGATGGCTGCTTCGATTTTGAGACGGTGTCGCACGATACCCTGATTTTTCATGAGACGGTCGATGTCACGGCGGGTGAAGCGCGCCACTTTTTCTGGATCGAAATGAGCAAAGGCCTCCCGATAGGCAGCGCGTTTTTTCAAAATAGTGGCCCAGGACAAACCGGCCTGAGCGCTTTCGAGGAGGAGAAATTCAAAGAGTCTTCGGTCATCATAGGTGCGGACACCCCATTCGGTATCATGATACTTTTCATACACAGGGTCCTCTGGTGGCACCCATCGGCAGCGTTTCTTTGGTGTTTCAATCATAGCGTTGAAAGGATGATATACTACCGACATCACTGAAAGTATACTCTATGAATGTCTTTTATCCGAGCGTGGCCGTATTCATCCTTGTTGTTGTGGGATACACCGTATTCTCATTCATTCGTATGCAGGGATTGATACGTGAGAGTCAGGTGTTGGTCCGGGGGAGCATACCTTACCAGAGAGCGGTATCGGAAGCAACGGAAAACGTTCTTTTTGTCGGGGATAGCACCGGAGTGGGAGTCGGGGCTACACGACCAGAGGATTCATTGGCCGGACGTTTGGCACAGGATCATCCCAATTGGACGATTGAGAATCTCTCGGTCAGCGGGAGAAAGGTAGCCGAGCTCTTGCCGGTTTTCGATGGACTTGGGGAAAAGCAGTACGAAAGAGTGGTGGTACAGATCGGCGGGAATGATATTACACGTTTCACGGAGATTGGAGCGCTGGAAGCTGATATCAACTCGGTGCTCGTGGCAGCCAAGCGAGTAGGAAAGGATGTGATACTGCTGTCTTGTGGGAACGTCGCAAGCGCATTGCTTTTTCCTCGACCGGCGGCCTTTTTGTGGGAGAAGCGGACGCTGTTGGTGCGGGATATCTTTATGAAGGCGGCACATGAGCAGGGCGTGACCTATGTTGATCTGTATCGAGACAAAAAGACTGACCCCTTCTTTCTCGAGCCCTACCGTTTTCATGCAGCTGACCTCTTTCATCCCAGTAGCGAGGGCTACGGTCTCTGGTACCAAGAGTTCAAAAAAGCCTTGTGATCAAGCCTTGATTTTCCCCTCAAAAGTTGGTAGGCTGGGAAATGTAGCGTAAAAACGCTGGAGAGGTGGCCGAGTGGCTGAAGGCACCACACTGCTAACGTGGCGGGGCGTTAAAACCCTCGAGAGTTCGAATCTCTCCCTCTCCGCAGTGAACAAAGTGAACGTAGGAGAGGAGGAAGCCAACTGCTTGGCTTCCGAGAGAGATGAGAAAGTCGGAGTGATGTCAGGCGAGTACGCCTGACCGCGAGGCAGGGTCGTGGAAATTGATGAGTGTCGACGAATCAATTATCCCTGACCGAATTACTCTCCCTCTCCGCAATAAACGACAACAGAGTCCATCGGGCTCTGTTGTCGTTTTATTATAGAGGGAGAGATTCGAACGGGAAGGGGTCGGGAAACGGGAGTTTCCCGTCTGGGGTGACCCTGTTTCAGGGGCTAGAGGGCGGAAGTCCTATAGAACGCAGCGAAGCGAGTAGTGAGTGTTCTCTCCCTTCCCGCACTATGGAAAAGATCGAATACTTTTCACCGAAAGAGAATATCGAGCGCGAAGATTTTTACGGACAAAGTTTCGAGCTTATTATTGATGGAAAGAAAATTGGGGCGGCTGAGATTAATTATCATTCCAAGCCGCTACCACTGTACCAGCTTACTGATTTATACGTCGATGCTGAGGAAAGTGGCAAAGGCTATGCTTCTCAGCTTATGGATAAAGTGGAAGCGTTCCTAAAAGGAAGAAAAAAACCAGGAGTCTTAGTAGATGCTATCGATCTGGACAGTCCAGCGAGTGGTATGTATGAGCGGAGGGGATGGGCTCAGGTTTCAAGCGTTAAAGATCTATATGTCTTCAATTGGCCTCCAGATGTAAATTTAGACATCTTAAGAGGGTATCCTTCTCGGTACACTGACTACCTCACCAGGCCGAATACTTTCTAGCTTCGTCCGGCTTCCCAGACCAGTAAAAATGTGTCTTGGGCCACTTTTCCATGGATTCTTCGAAAATTTGGTATACTAGATGTATGGCCAAGGTTTCAATTAGTTCTGGCGTGGTGCATACGATTCCCAAGGATTTGAAGGAAGTACTTTTGGGTGCGCCAAAGCTTTTGGCACTCTGGAAGGGACTCACCCCGCTTGCCCGCAATGAGTGGATCTGCTGGGTCACTATCGTCAAAAAGCCGGAGACCCGGGCTGACCATATCAGACGATTACAGGAAGACCTCTTGAGAGGTAAGCGCCGGCCGTGTTGCTGGCCTGGTTGCCCTCACCGTCGGCCAAGTGCCGCCAAGTGGTTTGGAAAGAGCAAGAAGGCATGAGGAATAAAATTTTAAAAGTAGGTGAGTATAATTAATACAGTGTGAGTATGGAATTAAACTATGTGGCGATCGTGGCGGCGGCGGTACTCCAGTTTATTATTGGAGCTACCTGGTACATGCCGATTTTTGGAAAAACGTGGGGTGCCATGCATGGGTATGACAAGCTTTCATCGGAAGAACAGGAGAAGGCTCAAAAGGGGATGATGCCCTATTTAGCAATACAGATGCTCGGGACACTGGTGACGACCTTTGTTTTGGCCCTCTTTATGGCTGGGTTACCTTCCGAATGGAACGCGTTTGGTATCGCAGGATTTTTCTGGCTGGGTTTTGTGGTGCCGACCCAGGCGAGCGCGGTCATGTTTGGTGGCACACCTCCACAGTTCATGAGTAAGAAAATTGCTATCATGGCCGGGGGCTCTTTGGTTAATCTCATGGCTGCCGCGGCAGTACTGCGCTTTTTCTGAGGAATATATAAAAAATAACTACAACTGTATGGCCAGAGTCAGTACGTATCTCAATTTTGTTCGGTCAACCGAAGAGGCGTTTACTTTTTACAAGTCAGTCTTTGGCGGGGAGTTTGAGGGTGGAATCCATCGGATGGGAGAAGCACCGACCATGGAGGGGCAGCCTGAGTTGAGTGAAGCAGACAAAAACTTGGTTATGCATGTCTGTCTCCCTCTTTTGGGAGGGCATAAACTGATGGGCACGGATGCGCCAGAATCCATGGGTTTCAATGTGAAATTTGGGACCAACGTCTACATCAATTTGGAACCAGATACTCGCGAGGAGACAGCAAGACTTTTTACTGCTCTTTCTCAGGGCGGTAAGGTTGAGATGGCACTGCAGGACATGTTCTGGGGTGACTATTTCGGATCTTGCACGGATAAATATGGTGTCCAGTGGATGTTTAATTGTGCAGAAAAGAAGGCGTAGAAAGTATCGTTAGGCTGGCGAGTCAAAAAGTTTGATAAAGCAGGATTCTTAGAGCAACGGAAAACAGCCGTTATTTTGATGTTCGGCTGGTCGTTTGGTATGATAACGGAGCTTGGGGGAAGTAATACATGAGCATAAAATAATGTCTATTGAACCTATAGCTCCAATTGAAGCCGAGATGATGCCGGTATTGTTTCTGGGGCATGGGAGCCCGATGAATGCTATTGAAGAAAATAAATTTGTCGATGGCTTTCGAGCGATTGGCAAAACACTGCCAAAACCACGGGCAATTGTGTGCGTATCGGCTCACTGGGTGACGCAGGGAACGTTTGTCACGGCCATGGAGCATCCACCTACCATTCATGACTTCGGGGGATTTCCACAGGCGCTTTTTGAGGTGGAGTATCCCGCTCCGGGACATCCTCAGTTGGCGAGGGATATCAAATCATTAGTGACTAAAACGGAGGTTGGTCTCGATACGGAGTGGGGCCTGGATCATGGGGCCTGGAGTGTCATCAAGCACCTCTACCCGGAGGCCGACGTACCGGTCGTTCAGCTCAGTCTCGACTATTACCAATCGCCACAGTGGCACTATGAACTGGGAAGGGAACTGCGGGTGCTCCGAGAGCAGGGAGTGCTCATTGTTGGGAGCGGCAATATTGTGCACAACCTCTCTTTGGTGGACTGGAGTAAGCTGAATACGGATGATTTTGGCTTTGATTGGACGCGCGAAGTAATGAAAAAGGTGAAAGAGTCTATCGTGTCCGACGATCATCAGACCCTCATTGATTTTGCATCGCAGGGTCATGCCTTTGAGCTCGCCATTCCGACCTCGGAGCACTATCTGCCGCTTCTCTACATACTTGGTTTGAAAGAAGAGGGAGAATCGGTCACCTTCTATAATGACAAAGCGGTGGCGGGTGCCCTCTCGATGACTTCGGTAAAAATCGGGTAAGCAGCGAGGCAAAAGGGATTTTTTAGGATGTATAATGTTGTACCATCATGACAGAGCAAAATATACCGCAGTCACTCACGTATGTAGTGAGAGAGCCGAAAGTTCCATTGGAGCATCCGCCGGTCTTGTTTTTGCTCCATGGCTTGGGCAGTAACGAAACAGACTTGCTGTCGCTCGCGACGCAGTTACCCGAACATTATCTGGTCATTTGCGTCCGGGCACCGAGAGATTTGGGTGGAAATCGTTACGCCTGGTACCGGGTTGATTTTTCGTCCGGGAAGCCCGTTTATGATTTTGCCGATGTAGAAGAAAGTGTCGCACGTCTGGGAGTGCTTATGAGTGAAGTCCGTGAAAAATATACGACGAGCGATGAGGTATATGTGGGTGGCTTTAGTCAGGGAGGGATAATGAGTTACGTGCTCGGATTGACGCATCCAGAACTGGTGAAGGGGATCATCGTGATGAGCGGTCGACTGCTTGAAGAGGTCAAGTCCCTCGTGGCAAGCGAAGAGAAACGCCAGCATCTGCGGGTTTTTATCTCTCATGGCGTACAGGATGCCACACTCCCCATTCTGTACGGGAGGGAGGGGGCGTCGTATCTCCGGTCGCTTCACATGAATCCGACGTATACGGAATATCCGGGAGGACACAGTATTTCCGATGCGATGCTGACAGATCTGATACGTTGGTTCAATGAATAATATCTGACTATGAAGGAATATCCTGATTTGAAAGCTCTCCAAGCGATTCCTGGAGTAGGAAAGGCTATTGCCCAGGATCTCTTCGATTTGGGTGTTATAGAACCAAGTCAGCTCCGCGGGAAGAACCCGGAGCGTCTATATGATGACCTTTGTCGACTGCGGGGTGTGCACGTGGATCGCTGTATGCTCTACGTGTTTCGCTGTGCCGTGTACTTCGTCAGTCACAAACGTCCGGACCCCAAAAAGCTCCAGTGGTGGGCCTGGAAGGATAAGGCATAAAAAGAATTACGTAATGAATTACGTAATACTTTTTTATCGTGCGAGGACGATGCCGTAGACAAAGCGGGCACCGTGAGCCTTGAGAACGCGGGCGCATTCTTCGAGCGTCGTGCCAGTGGTGGCTACGTCATCGATGAGCCACAGGGCTTTTCCTTTGATAGTGACTGCCTTGTCGGGCGCTAGTGCGAAGGCGTTTTGCAGGTTAAGGAGACGCTCTTCTCGGGAATCAGTCTTCATCTGGGGCTTGGTAAAGCGGGTGCGGAGTAATACATCAGTGAGGAGTGGCATCTCGAGCCCCGGAGTAAGTGACTGGGCGAGCTCTCGTGCCAGGAGTTCGGATTGATTGAAGCCACGAAAACGGAGTCGTCTCGGGTGAAGGGGCACGGGGAGCAGGGCATCGGGAAGCGGTAGAGCGCTGTTTTGGAGAGTGCTTACGAGGAATTGCCCGAGCTCGTGTGCGATTTCGGGAATAAAGCGATATTTCCAGGTGTGAATGGCGCGAGGAAGGAATGAACCATGATAGGAAGAGGCGACAAAGAGTCCGTCGAGCGCGGATGGGTTGTGGTCGCGACAGTGGAAGCAACGATGGCCGTTGGGCGTGATACGAAGACAGGTGGGACAGTTTTGCTCCAGGCGCACGGGCAGTTTTCTTTGACAGCGCGGACAGATAAAGGCACCTCGCGTTCCGCAACCGAGACACAAGAGCGGAAAGAGAGTGTCGAGAACCTGTTTTTTCGCGTGGGCGAAAAAAGACGAGCGCATCATGAATCTATGAGCAGATGACGGTATCACCCTTCAAGCTGAGTCGGAGGGCTGTTTTCTTTTTTGCTGTGAGTGAGGGAGTAATGAGTTTGAGAGCAATAGGCTTTTCAATGAGTTCCTGGATATTTTTGCGAACCAGTCGAGCGCCCTGCTCTGGAGTGAAACTCTTTTTGGCAATGTGGGCGACGATGTTTTGTCCGTAGTGGAGCGTGAAGCCCTTGGTCTTCAGGCGTTTGGCCAGGTGATCAAGCTCAAAAGAGACGATATCCAGTACCGCCTGTTCGGTCAGTGGATTGAAGACAATGACCTGATCAAGGCGAGCAAGGAGCTCGGGACGGAGTTCTTTTTTGAGGTCACCGAGGACTTCTCGTTTGATGGTTTCAAAGGCAGAAAGGTCGGTAGATTGAGCTTCGGACGATCCTTTTTTGGATGGGGCAGGAGCAAATCCGATGCCGGCTTCTCGTGTGAAGGCGGCGGTACCGATATTGGATGTCAGAATAATGAGGGTGTTTTTGAAGCTGACACTTCGTCCTTCGGCGTCAGTGAGCGTGCCTTCGTCAAGTATCTGGAGCAAGATATTAAAGACATCAGGGTGTGCCTTTTCGATTTCGTCAAAGAGTACCACACTATAGGGCTTGCGGCGAATGGTTTCGGTCAGTTTGCCACCTTCACCGTGGCCGATATAGCCGGCGGGGGCCCCGAGCATCTGGGCTACGCTGTGTCGCTCCATAAATTCACTCATGTCGAGGCGCACCAGTGCCTGACGACTGCCAAAGAACTCTTCGGCCAGCAGTTTGGCAATGTAGGTTTTGCCAACGCCGGTTGGTCCCAGGAAAAGAAAGGAGCCGAGGGGGCGATCCGGATCGCTGATATGGCTGAGGGAGCGCGCCAGGGTCTCTTCGAGAGCTGTGGCGGCTTCTTGTTGACCGGCCAGGCGCTTTCCAAAGGCGTCGTGCAGGCGAGCCAGTTTTTCACCAGGATGTTCGTCTGAAAACTTCTCAAAGGGAATACCCGTCATATGAGCCACGGTCTGGAAGAGGTGTTCTTCAGTGACTACTTTGGTGTGAAGACCGGTTTCTTCCCGATGTTTTTTTTGTAGCGCCGAAATTTTCTTTTCGATGGCTTGTTCTCGGGTGTGCCACTTGGCCGCGTCATCGTAGTTTTCGTGCTTGATGAGGGATTCTTTGAGTGAGGTCGCTGCTCGGAGTTCTTCTTCCATCTGAAAGAGGGCGGTAGCAAACGGAGATTTATCCTTACCCTGTTTGGCGAGTGCGGCAGCTTCATCGATGATATCAAAGGCCTTGTCCGGCAAAAAACGATCAGGGATATGGCGGATGCTCAAATTGACAGCCAGATCGATGATGGGCTGTGAGAAGGAAACATTGTGAAAGGTTTCGTAGCTTTCTTTGACGGAGGACAAAATGTGCTTGGTTTCTTCAGCGGTTGGCTCGGCGACGACCAAAGACTGGAAGCGTCGATCAAGGGCGGCATCTTTTTCGATATGACGCTTGTATTCGGAGAGTGTGGTAGCGCCAATACACTGGATATCACCTCGTGAGAGGGCAGGTTTCAAAATATTGGCCGCATCCAGACCGCCAGCTGTGTTACCGGCACCAACGATGGCGTGAATTTCGTCGATGAACAAGATGACATCTTTGTTGGCGGCAGCTTCTTTGATGATTTCTTTCAAGCGAGCCTCAAATTCTCCGCGGAAATTGGTACCGGCTACCACGAGCGCCAGGTCAAGTGAGAGGAGGCGTTTGTTGAAGAGTGAGTGAGGAACATCACCACGCGTGATTTTTTTGGCCAAAGCGGCGACCAGGGCAGTTTTGCCGACCCCTGGCTCTCCGATGAGGAGCGGGTTGTTCTTGTTTTTTCTGGTCAAAATTTGTACCATCCGATCCAATTCTTTTTTGCGTCCGATGAGTAGGTTTTGACTGGTACTCGTGTCCTTGCCCATATCGAGCGTGAACTGATCGAGCGAGGGAGTGGCACGGGATCCTTTTTTTTGTTGGAGGGAGATTTCTCCTTCGGGCATATCGAACATTTTGGAAAGCTGTGGAAAATGATCAAAATTCAGGTGTGACTCCAGAGCAGACTGAATACGCTTCTCTTTGATTTTAAGAGTGGCCAAAATGCGCTCGAGGACTTCGTTGCGAGTTTCAAGCAGTGCATAGGCTAAGTGCTCGGTACCGACATAAGGGTAGCGGAACTGATTGGCGAGAGCGTACGAGCGGCGCAGGCTTTCCTTGAGGGCAGCTGAAAGAGGGAGCGGGTGGGTTTTGGGGAGGATTTTTCCACCGGTTTTTTTCTTGAGACAGAGCTTGGCCAAACTTTCTTTTTCAAAACCGATGTTTTCGAGCAGAATACTGCCTAAACTGCCATTTTCGAGGAAAATAGCTAAGAGAAGGTGCTCCGGCTCGATAGTGGTATGACGGGTATAGCGGGCGATTTCCCGGGCTTCCTTCAGGCTATGACGAGCATGGAGGGTCAATTTTTGGCTGAACGTTGTTTCGAGCATAGGGGAGTGTGGTCAAAGCGGGGAATGTCTTCATTCTATGGGTTTCTTCTTCTTACTGTCAAACTGAGAGAAAGAAAGTTTTCTCGTGGAGTGTATTGAAAAAAAGTGATACGGTGTGGTATAATTTCATGGAAAGCTGTAAACAGAAGACAAAAAGAAAAAATAATGTTGTTCGGTATTGGAAAACCATACTTTCTTGGTATTGACTTTGGCACCTCGCTCATCAAAGCGGTGGAGTTGACGGTGGAAGACGGAAAACCGAAACTGCTCAATTACGGGCAGGTTGATTTGGCGCGACTGGAAAAAGGAGTGATGACGGGTGAGAATTCCTATGATGATGAAATTATTCTGTATCTGCGCGCGCTGCTTGAAAAGCTCCAGCCAAAAAGTGATGGTGTGTATGCGGCGATGCCGGCCTATACGGGACTGGTCTCGCTCATTGATTTGCCGGAAATGAACGAAGACGATTTGAAAGAAGCGATACAGTTTGAGGCCCACAAGTATATTCCGTCATCGCTCGATGATGTGGCACTCAGCTGGGAAGTGGTTGGTACTCATCCTTCTCCTGATCAGTCGGATGCTAACAGGATGGAGATTTTGCTCGTAGCTGCCCTCAATAAAGAGGTGGTGCGGTATCGTCGATATGTAGAGGAAGTGCACCTCAAAATGAATTTTCTTGAATTGGAGACTTTTTCCCTCATCCGTTCGGTGATTGACCATGAGCCAGGGGTGTTTCTCGTCATTGACATCGGCTCGCGTGCCACCAATCTGGTCTTGGTGGATGATGGATTGGTTCGGGTTAGTCGGAATCTGGATGCCGGAGGAAAAGATGTGACACGGACACTGACAGAGAGTCTGGATATTACTCCTGAACGAGCAGAAATACTGAAGAAAAGTGATAAAGATTTTTTGAATCAAGCAGGATCGGCCTTGGTGTTTCCATCTCTTGAAATGATTTCGAGTGAGGCCAAGCGGATGCTCTCGTCCTATCAGGGAAAGTATCCTGAGCGTCAGTGTCAGGGGGTGGTGCTCTCTGGGGGGACAGCGTATTTGAAGGGACTGACAGATTTTTATACTCGCGTCTTGGGGCTGCCGGTTCGTATTGGGAATCCTTGGGAAAAAATCAGTTATGATCCGGCATTGACTGCCGAGATAGAGAGTCTGGGTACTTCCTTTTCGGTTGCTCTCGGATTGGCACTGGCCGGGATAGATGAAATAACAACACACAAGAGTGGTATTCCCAAGAAGTCCTTCTCTCTCAAGGAACTATTGACCAGAAAAATATAATCTTCTAACGCTACAGTCATGCCCGGAGTCAATCTCTCACAATCCATGCCCGGAGAAGAGTCGTCAGAAAAACGATCATTTTTTGATATGGGTATTTTACTCTCTCTCGGCGCTCTTATTGTAGTCGGTCTTGTCTGGGGTGGTATACGTTTTTACATGTCTTCTCTTGATAAGAAAATCGCCGATATTGAAGTGACTCTTGGTGCGAGTACGGCACAAACCAAGGGTGGACGAGTGGATCGAGTGGCTGATTTTGAGACACGACTTAAGTATTTTTCTGAAAATAAGAATGAGTTTGAGCCCGAGGTTATTTTGAAACAACTGGAGGGAGTTATGGTATCCGGGGTACTTTTGACAGGGTTTCAGTATGATCAGGAAGAAAGACTCCTTACTCTTTCCGGGAAGAGCGATGATTTCCGAAAGTTGGCTGATCAGATGTTTAGTTTTAAGACGGAAAAGATGTTTTCTCAGGTTCGAGTGGAAACGATTGATCGTGACGACGAAAATAAGGTTACATTTGTGCTCAAGGCAGGCTTTTAAGTCGCTCATATTTTTTCTATGCGTTTGAAAATCCTTTTTGTTCCCTTTTCGATTTTATTGGTGCTGATTCTTGCTATTGGTTATATTAAGCCCGATATCACGACGCTTGAGGAGAAGCGTGTGCTTCTTGATACTAAGATCAGTCAATCACAGAATATGGCCACACTTTTGGCTAATATTGATACTCTGGTCGCTTCTCTTGATGAGCAATCAGCATCAGAAGAGTCCGTGCATCTTTTTCTTCCAAAGACAGAGGATCAGGAGCGAGTGGTGGATATGTTTAATTACTTGGCCTCTCAATCAGGTGTATTTGTGAATGTTATGGGGATGAATCAGATTGAGATGACGCAGGTAGAAGAGGAACCAGTGTTGCCACCGGCAAATAGTCTCTTAGTGACTGGTGTCGATAGCGTATCGGCTGTTCCAGTTGTTTCTGCTCTCAAGCCAAAAGTGCAGTCGTATTCAGCACAAGTTGAAGTAAAAGGAGGGTACGAAAATATCAGTGATTTTTTCAATCGTTTAGCTCACATGAATCGTTATCACAAGATTCTGAAGTTTTCTCTTACGGCTCCGGTTAGTCCCAAGGAGGGTGAAGAGAATATGCTCACCGGGATATTTGAATCGCAGTTTGATTACTTCCCGGTTCAACAGGTAGCTTCGGCGTTACAGGTACCGGTGTTCACGACGGGCACGTTTGATGCTGCTGCATTAACGTCGCTTTTGTCTTGGGTGAACTATACGGTACCACCACTTACTCTTTCTGAGACTGGTCGCCCCAATCCTTTCCAGCCATAGGAAAATTATATTCCTGATATGACAGAGACAAAAAAAACAGACGCCGCTCCAGCTCAACAGGCGCCTGCTCCTAGTATCCAGGCGCAGGCTGAGGCACTTGGCGTACCCTTTCTTGATGCTGTGCCGCAGCATATTGACAAGGAGGTGCTCTCACTGATACCGGAGGATTCAGCCAGAAAGTATGAGATGGTAGCCTTTGAGAAGAATGAAGAGGTTCTTTCGGTGGCCATGGTGAATCCGCAGGACTTCGAGGCGCTCAACGTGCTGCGATTTTTGGCGGAAAAGGAACGGCTAGGAATTGAAGTTTTTTTGGTTGCTAAACCGGTTTTTAGTGATATTGCCAAAGCCTATACTGGGACGGATCGCGTTTTGAAGGATGCTATTTTGTCACTCAAGAATGAAAAGGATGATGGCATCAAAGAGGAAGTGGTCAAGAAGACGCCTGACGCGGATATTTTTCAGGATGCTCCTATCGCCAAGTTGGTAGAAGTAATCGTCAAACACGCTATCGAGGGTCGAGCGAGTGATATTCATATCGAGCCGGTCGATGGGTCGTATCGGGTGCGGTTTCGTGTCGATGGTTTGTTGCGGGCGGATTTGGTTTTTCCAAGAGAAGTGGGACGTGCTGTTATTTCACGTATCAAGATTTTGGCCAATCTGAAGATTGATGAAAATCGTAAGCCGCAAGACGGACGATTTCGTTTTGAAAGCAAAGAAGGAGTGGTTGACTTGCGTGTGTCGAGCTTGCCGGTCATGGAGGGGGAAAAAGTGGTGATGCGTGTACTTGAGAAAAACTCCAATGTCAGCGATTTGGAAAAACTCGGTTTATGGGGGAGAAACAGAGGGGTACTTGAATCAAAAATCAAAGAACCGTTCGGAATCATCCTCATTACGGGACCGACCGGTTCTGGAAAATCGACGTCTCTCTATGCTTTCCTTCAGATTTTAAACAAAGAAGATCGCAACATCATTACGCTGGAGGATCCGATTGAGTACTTTATGGAGGGCGTTAACCAGAGTCAGGTTCGCCCGGAAATTGGTTATACCTTTGCGAGCGGTTTGCGCTCTATTCTGCGTCAGGATCCAAACGTCATCATGGTGGGAGAAATTCGTGATGGTGAAACAGCGGAGCTCGCTATTCATGCTGCCTTGACGGGGCACCTGGTACTCTCGACGCTCCATACCAGCGATGCGGTCGGTGCTATCCCGCGGTTGGTAGATATGGGGATTGAACCGTTTCTTTTGGCATCGTCGCTTCAGGCCGTAGCAGCGCAACGTTTGGTACGACGGATTTGTGATCACTGTAAAGCGCCGACAGATATAACAAAAACTCAGGAGAAAATCATTGCTGATTATTTTGCTCTTATTCCAGAGGAAGAAGTAGTGGCCTATGGATTGCAAGTTGCGCAAAAGATGGTAGTTTTTCAGGGGAAAGGATGTGAAAAATGTGGCATGACAGGATATAAAGGACGGATTGCTCTCTATGAAACCGTCGCCGTGGACAGTGTGATGAAGGCTATTATCGCCGACAAAGAGGGGAATGAAAACGCGGTAAAACAGGCTGCTATTGAACAGAAGATGCTTACGATGAAGCAGGACGGCATCTTGAAAGTACTCAAGGGAATCACGACGCTTTCTGAAGTGGAACGAGTGACTGAAGGAAAAATTTTGATTGATGAGGAGTAGGGTGAATGTGATATACTGAAGGAAGTGCGTGGGTAAAAAAACAAAAACACTCTCATGGAAACACTACGCGTAGAGGATTGGGTCAAAAAATTATTGGGGCTTGTCGGGCAACAGGGGGCATCCGACCTTCATTTGGTGGTGGGGCGATACCCGACGCTTCGTATTGATGGAAAGCTCCATCCGATTTCTCAGGAAAAAATGTTGACGCCGGCTGATACGAAAGCGATCAGTGATGTTTTGTTGACGGATGAGAAAAAGGAAGAGTTGGTAGCTACTGGACAGACAGATTTTTCGTATAATTATGAGGATCGGGTGCGGTTTCGTACCAACGTGTTTTTCCAGAAAGGATATGTCAGTATCACCATGCGTTTTGTCATGGATAGACTGCGCAGTTTGGAAGAGCTGAATATTCCAAAGGCGCTCTATGAGTTTGCGGGGTATTCTCAGGGGTTAGTACTGGTCACTGGGCCGGTTGGTCATGGAAAATCTACTACACTGGCGGCTATTATTGACTATATCAATCATAATCACGACAAGCACATTATCACCATCGAAGACCCGATCGAGTTTGTGTACAATCAGGATCGCTGCATCATCAATCAGCGTGAAATCGGACGGGATGCCAAAAATTTCCCTGATGCTTTGCGGGCGGTGTTTCGTGAAGATGCTAATGTGGTGCTTTTGGGAGAATTGCGCGATTTGGAGACTATCAGCACAGCTATGACGGCGGCTGAAACCGGACACCTCATCTTTGCCACGCTTCACACCAATGACAGTGCTCAGACTATCGATCGTATTGTCGACGTATTTCCTTCTCATCAGCAAAATCAGATACGGATGCAGCTCTCAAGCGTGCTCCTCGGTGTCATTTCACAGCGACTGTTGCCGCATACTGGTGGCGGACGCGTGCCGGCTGTGGAAATCATGCTGAAAAACAATGCGGTAGAGAACCTTATTCGTGAGAACAAAAACCACCAGTTGGATTCTGTTATCGAGACGAGTTTGAAGGACGGCATGGTTTCGCTTGATCGGGCGTTGTCTGATCTGGTACTCCGAGGATTGGTGTCGATTGACGATGCCTTCATGTACGCCAAAAATCGTGACTATCTGCAGATGTTGCTCAGTAATAAACGGTCGTCATAAGCAAGAGGGGATTTTTATTTTTCTGCTATGAAGTTTGTATTTAAGGCCAAAGATGCCCAGGGCGATCTGCGAGAGGGTATGGTGGAAGCCATGACACCAGTCGCAGCCGCCGAGATTTTGGGGCGCAATAATTTGGTACCCATTTCTATCAAGGCAGAAGAAAAAACGTTGGGTATTATCAAGGATATTCAGAAGATTTGGGAAGGAACAAGTCAGAAGGAGTTGGTTGTTTTTTTTCAGCAATTGGCTACTTTGGTGGAGGCACGTGTCCCGGTCGTATCAGCCCTTCGGACTATCGAAGATCAGACCAGTAATCGCTATTTTCGGATTATATTGAAAGAAATGGCCGATGACATCGAGGATGGAGCACCATTTTCGGTGGCTATTGAAAAGCACCCTAATATTTTTTCCCCGCTTGTGATCAATATGCTCCGTGCCGGAGAAGCCTCTGGGGAGCTGCAGAAGTCTATCGAAGTGGTGGCGCAGAGCATCGAAAAAAACTACCAGTTGGCAGCAAAAATAAAGGGCGCCATGTATTACCCAATGTTTGTCATGGGAGTGGCGGGGATTATAGGTTTTTTGGTGGTGACCTTCATTCTTCCGAAGATTACGATCATGATCAAGGATATGAAGGTGCCGATACCGTGGTATACGAGCGCTCTTATTTGGCTGGGGGATTTCATGAACGCATACTGGTGGGCGGTCCTCCTGGCTCTGATTGCTGCTTTTTCTGGTCTCGCTTACTATGTCAAAACTGAGGCAGGAAAGAGAGAATGGCAGATTATTTTGCTGAAAATTCCTGTTATTGGCGATCTGGCACGAAGTATTTATATTACTCGTTTTGCTGAAAATTTGAGTCAGCTTTTGAGTGGTGGTATCCCGGTGGTACGGGCACTGATCATTGTGAGTGATGTCATTGGCAATCAGGTATTCCAGAAAATTGTGCTTCGTGCGGCAGATGAGGTACGCTCGGGTGGAACCATGAGTACCGTCTTTCTTCGTTCAGGGGATATACCGCCTATTGTGGCGCAAATGATTCGTATTGGTGAAGAGACAGGGTCGCTCTCTGGAGTGCTTGCCAGTACGGCCAAGTTTTACAATCAAGAAGTAGAGACGACCACACGGAGTCTGACGACGCTTATCGAACCGATACTGATTGTGCTGCTTGGTGTCGGTGTGGGTATATTAGTGATAGGAGTGTTGCTTCCTATTTATAATATTGCTTCCCAGATATAGGATTGCCAGGAAAAATGTGTTATACTAAATACAAGAAAAATGAAATATAAAAATAAAAACAAGAAGGAGGTGAGCATATGAAAAAAAACTTGAGAGGGTTTACTCTCATTGAACTTCTGATTGTCATCGCTATCATCGGTATTCTCGCTTCTATCGTGTTGGTGAGTCTCTCTGGTGCTCGTGAGAAGGCAAACATTGCAGCCTACAAAGCCCAAGCAAATTCACTCGCTTCGGCTGTTATGATAGAGTGTGATACAGCTGTTCTGACAGGTGCATCGGTTACGGCACTGATGCCTGCATCGAACAATCGTATCAATGCGGTAGCTGATGGGGATATTACGTTAAATGATTGTGGCGTACCTGGGAATGGTCAGTTTACCGTAGTAACGGAATCCATTGATTTGGGTGCCTCAGCTGCTGCTAATGCCTGCGAAACCGCTGGAGGAACCAGTATTGCAGAAGTTGGAGTTACTTTTCCAGCCGGATGCTAAGGGCATTGTGTTTTTAGTTTAATTAAGGCAGAAATAAAAATAGAGATCTATGAAAAAGAATTTGAGAGGCTTTACTCTCATTGAACTTCTGATCGTTATTGCCATCATCGGTATTTTGGCATCTATCGTATTGGTCAGTTTGAGTGGGGCTCGGGAAAAGGCAAACATTGCTGCTTACAAGGCCCAGGTGAGTTCATTGACTCCATCTATTATGGTGGCTTGTGATACCGCAGTGTTGACCGTTGCAGGTATTCAGGCTATGTATCCAGCTTCCAACAACAGAATTGTTGCTGTGCCAACTTTGACAGCTGGAGGTGCTGCTGCCGTCTGTGGAACAACAGGGAATGGTCAGTTCTTGGTGGAAGTTTCCTCAATTGACTTGGGTACTTCGGCTGCCGCAGGTTTTTGCGAAACGGCTAATGGTACCGATATTACACCTGCTGGTGTTGTGTTTCCTGCAGGTTGCTAGTCAAATTGTTTCAAGACGAAGGGTCTTGCATTTGAAAAAAAAACAGTCTCGAAAGAGGCTGTTTTTTTGTGGTATAATAAACGATATGAGTGTGAGCTTTATTGTATTCTATTTTTTTGTTTGTGGACTGATCATTGGGAGTTTTCTCAATGTGGTCGTGTATCGACTACGAGAGCAAGAGACATTGCTTGGTCGGTCGTTTTGTCGTTCCTGCCAGCATCAGATACGTTGGTATGACAATATCCCCCTCATCAGTTTTTTGATACTGGGTGGAAAATGTCGTGATTGTCGAGCGGCTTTTTCTTGGCAGTACCCGATTCTTGAGCTCGTGACTGCTTTGTGCTTTGCGTTTATTGGTCAGTACTTTTTTCAGTGGGATCGCCCGGAGACGTGGCTTGAAACAGGATTTCTTGTTGGGATTACCAGTTTGCTCTTGGTTATTGCTGCCTACGATCTGATTCACATGGAAATCCCAATTACTATACTGATGATAGGGTTTGGATGGACAGTGCTGTTTCTCTTGCTTGATATGCAGGATTTCCGGTTTTTTCTGTGGGACAGGCAAGTACAGGCGCTTTTGGGGGCATTGGTAGTCGGAGCTCTGTTTTTCGCTCTGGTGTTTATTTCGCATGAGACCTGGATGGGCTGGGGGGATGTTTGGTTGGGCGCACTGGCTGGACTGATCGTTGGTTTGTCCGGAGCACTTTTTATGATGACGCTCTCCTTTGGTTCGGGAGCTCTCGTAGGTATTCTTCTTATGATACTGAATAAGAAAAATATGAAGAGTCAGATCCCGTTTGCTCCTTACCTGGTATTAGGAACGCTCCTTACTCTGTTTCTGCCTCATATGTTTCCTGAATATATTGCGAGGATGCTCCTCTAAATCGCTTGGCATGATGCAATACAAAAATACAACTAAAAAAGCCTTTACACTCATTGAACTTCTCATCGTGATTGCTATTTTGAGTACCTTATCGACGATTATGCTGGTTGATTTTGGGGGGAGTCGTACTAACCAGGAGCTTGATGAAGCAGCGCGAGAGGTGGCAAGCGCTTTCCGTGAGGCACAGAACTACGCCCTGACGGGTTACCAGGGAGTGTCCAACACTATCCCGTGTCGTTACGACGTTTCTTGGGCTAATACAGCATACCTGCTGACGTATTTTTACAAGAATGGAGCTGGTGTCTGTAATCAGTCTGCTGTAGTGCGGACGTATACCCTTCGGAAGGGGATCGCGTTTACGGGTGCCGGGAACTTTTCTTTTTCTCCACCGCATGCCGTTGTTTCTTTTGCGGCAGTCAGTGTGCCGGTAACAGTGTCAAAGGCCGGTATTTCCTATACCGTATGCACTTATAACAGTGGCCTCATCAATCATACTGCTGGCAATGCCTGTCCTTAAAAGCGCTCTATGAAAAGCATTCAGAAAAAAAATGTCCGTGGATTTTCGACAGCCGAGGTGCTCCTCTCTATTTTTGTGGTGTCTATCGGGTTGGTAACCATCATGTCGGTTATGTCGGCCAGCTTGCGTCACTCTCTTCGCAATCGTGACGTGGTGATTGCTACTGACTTGGCTCAGGAGGGGGTGGAACTGGTGCGCAATGTTCGTGACAATCATTTTGCTTCTGGGGGCGATGGGTTTGATAGCCCAGCTGTTTTTAATAATTTTCGGAGGCACTGTCGTATAGACTGGAATGATCCAGATAATAGCCTTGATTGTCAGTTGGTTCAGGGGGTATTGTCTCGTTATTATCTCTCGTATGCCAATGGTCTCTATGCTCATTCGGGTGCTGGAGCGGCCCAAGAACGCTATGCGCGGTATATTTTTATCGACTATGATTCAGCTGGTGGGGAACGAGCGATGGTGCGTAGTTTTGTGTTGTGGGGGAATGCTGCCTTGCCACCAGTCAATGGGAGCTCGGCAGGATGTACCGTGGAGAGTTCCTGTGTTTTTTCGGAGACCTTTTTGACAGCTTGGAAATAATATGAAAAACAATACGTACTTTCAGTCTCGGATGAAGGGCTTTACACTTATGGAGGTGTTGGTTTCCATGTTCATTTTTTCCCTGATGATGGCGTCGGTCGCACAAATTTTTGTGACAGCTTTTTCGGGGTATCGGAGCACGCGGGCCGTGCAGCGAGATATCGACAATGCTCAGTATGCCCTCAATATCATGGCCAAGGAGCTCCGTACCAGTACGATAGTAAATCCCGCTGCGGGAGCCCTGGTTGCAAGAACAGATATTCAGTTTTACGATTATTCTCAGAGCAAGTGTTTTCGGTATCGGATTGCCGGTGGAAATCTGCAAGTGGCCTCGGCTGCAGATCCTGATATCGCTGCCTGCACAGCTCGGGTACTTGACCCTACCACGATAAGTACCGGAGTGGTGACCGGCACCTTTCGGGTGACGCCTTCCGATTCTTCCCCCGCTCACGTCGGCAAAGTAACAGTATCGCTTGATATTTCCGAAGGCTCAGCGCACCATGCCCGTATCCAGACCTCGGTATCGCTACGAGACTTTGGTAATATCGGGTTATAATAGTGCTTATGAAACAAAGAGACAACAATCTGCGCGGTTCTATCCTGGTGTTTACCATGCTGGTGCTCTCCATCCTCCTTTCGGTGGCTATCAGCTCGACCAGTATTGTCATCTTGGGCAAAAATAGCTCTCGGGCGACGGAAAAATCAGCGGTTTCTTTTCAGGTTGCCGATGGGGCTGTGGAGAATATCCTCAAAAGAATTTACAAGAATAATGATGACAGCTTGGAAGAATTGGCTGGTCGGCTGTATAAGGCTCCGGGAGGGAATGACCCAGCATGTGCCAATGGTGTGATCAGTGGCCAGCTGCCAACAGGAGCGGGAACCTATCGAGTGGCACTTTTTGATACAACGGGAGCACCAATGCGGTGTAATGGTGGGGGGTACAATAACTATGATGAATGGCGGAGCAAACTGGCTCGCATCGTTTCTTCAGGATCCTATGCCGGAGTGACGCGTGCGATTGATGTCGCGGTTGAACCAGCTCCGTGTGGTGGCACGACAACAGTGGCCGATGCTGATGGCAATGACTATGACACCATTGAAATCGGTAATCAGTGTTGGATGAAACAAAATATGAACGTCGGGACACGATTTGATCTGGCTATGCCTACTCCTCAGGTAAATAATCCCGATATCGAGAAGTACTGTTATAATGATGATTGGAGGTACTGTGACACTGATACTAATAGTGAAAACTTTCCCGATGGAGGTCTCTATACTTGGGATGAAGCGATGCAGTACACTAATACGGAGAAGGCTCAGGGAATCTGTCCGAATAATTGGCATATTCCAACATGGGGTGAGTTCTATGAACTTGTCAGACACTATAATTCCGGATTACCGGTCGCCCCGCCCGTTATGCCTGGTGTCAGCTTGGGAGATGGTACGGCGAGCGCATTATTGCCTCTCCTGAATAATACATCGCGTTTTAATTTCAATTATGCTGGGGCGGTTGACCAAACAGGGACTGTTTTTACCGGATTGAATGTTTATGGGAATATGCATCTCTCCCCGTTTGGTGCAAGTATTATTCATTCTGTGAGGAGTGGTTCTATTCGAGAAGACATTACTCCGGGTGTTAAGCTGCCTGGAGCAGCATCCGTTCGCTGTCTAAAGGATTAAATGAATATATTAATTGCGTGCCGAAGATAAAAGTATGAAAGTATCTCTTTTTGTTTTTTTGGCAGTAGTGGTCATAAGTTTCTTTCCAGAGTCAGTGCACGCCAAGGAGTCTTTTGTTGCTTCTCTTTCCACGCGGAATACAGTCGTCGAGCCAAGGGGGAGAGTCGCTATCGCCTGGCAAGTCAGTCGAGGGGCTCTTCCCTATGTTTGTACCGGTTTCGTGAGTCAAACGATTACAGAGGCCGTGGGAGAAGGAGACTGGTATGGAGCTACCTTGGTTGTTAATGCACCAGCTACCGTAGGAAGTACGGACTATTCTTTTTCCTGCACGGACGCTGATGGCACAGTGAGGAGCTCAACTGTTCAGGTGACCGTCAGTGCTACTCCGGTAGTCAGATTAACGGCAAACGTGAGTGCATTCCCATTGAATGGGGGAGATGTGATTCTTAATTGGAGTGTGCAAGCAGCTGATTCCTGTCAATCACTGGAGGGGACGGAACAATGGAGGGGTCTGAGTAATCTTGCCGAGGGAGGATCGATGAGTTTTGCTGTCACAAAGAGCACTACGTTTGTGCTTGATTGCTCAAATAGTAACAATGTACATAGGGTCAGTTCTGTTTCTATTAAAGTGGAAGATACGGAAGAGGGGCTCGCTTTATGTGGGAATAACGATATTGATCCGGGCGAGAGTTGTGATGATGGTATTTTGTCTCTGGGGGCATGTCCACGACGGTGCAGTACCAGTTGTCAGGTAAATAACTGTGTCAGTGATCCTGGTGACGGTGGTGGCGGTGGAGAAAGTTATGATCATCAGCCGGTCATCGAGTATTTTACAGCAGAGCCAACCCTTCCTTTTGAAGGTGGAGATGTGAATTTCTCGTGGAGTACGTCCAACGCCACGCACTGTGATATGCGCTTTGGAACATCAGTATCGGGATTTGGCTCTGAACCTGACCCGAGAAGCTTTGATATAAATCCGACCAATGGTCCAGGAGTAGTCACAAAGTTTTTGACACGGGACCAACCGCGTGTGATGTTGTATTGTATAAATAGGAACAAGACGCCATCAAAAAGTGTCCATAAAACAGTTACGGTTGTGGTGGAAAGTGATCCAAGTAAAGCACCGACTATAGCTTTGGGTACGCTCCGAAGTAACGGGACAATGTTTTGGTGGGGGGGGAATACCAGTAATGTACAACCAGAAATAGCTGTGCCTTGGGATCAGTCCACAACGGAATTGTACTGGTCCATGAGGGGGGCCGAGAGGTGTCAGGCAACGAATTGGTGGACTCGCGGATTTTTGCGTAATCCGGATGGCTCTTTTGTCTTGGATGCCAATGGCAATAGGGTACGGGATCTTTCCATTGATCCCATCGTAGGGGAAAGTCATAAACTTGTTCCGACACTCAAAACGGAAACCTACGGACTAGAATGTTGGAATGGCAATCTTTCGAAAAAAGTTGAGCTGACCATTACTAAAAAGGAACAACCACCACAGTGTGATGTTGCATGCAGTAATAATCGTTGCCAATTTCCAAAATTTGACGATCGTGTCAACTTTTTCTGCCCACAGAACCAATACTGTTGTAAAGATAT
>JACCDG011020249.1_pt1 | contig 70210 bp, 64 predicted proteins | sample 7442471 | NCBI WGS metagenome assembly JACCDG01 (sample SAMN15323444, study PRJNA562643) | freshwater metagenome | isolation source: river surface water | place: USA:Blue River Watershed | collected 2017-08-17 | reverse complement strand
TCGGAGGACATGCGAGCGTAAAAGGAAAAATTCGTGATCATTTGATTCACGATGAGGATCTGCTTCAGACTCAATTTGACCTCAGGACGCCATTTTGGTGTCGTGACTGAGCTCATTTGTTGCACGGCAGCTGTCCGGCTGTTCACTTCAGTACGGACGATTTCCGCTCTGGGGGGAGGCTGACTGACAAGATTTGTGTCAGGAAATAGGAGTTTGACACTAAATTTAGGGGAGACCATCTAACCCATGACAAGAGTTAGTGTCAAAGCCATTGACCACATTGACAGTCCACTGACAGTAATTTTGGAATCCTACATTATCCCACTAAAGATATTGAATTCTTAAATTTTGCAAAGATGGTCCATACCAATCTATTTAGTCGGCCCTGCAAAATTCATTTCAAATCAGAACCCAGCGCTGATCTGAGTTTTGCAGTCGGTTGAGGCCGAAGATTTCTGCCAATTTTGTAAACAAGCCCGTCAAACCGCTCGCTTGCAACAGGCACAACAAAAGGCTCAGGCCTTTTTTGACGATCATCCGCAGCAACCAGCGGATGTTGTAGCCCGCCGCGCACAGCACCGCGTGCAGTGCATCGCCTTCTGACCCTTTGAGGTGGCAGCGGTCCATACGGTGATCAGCTTTGAGGTGCCCGATGATCGGCTCGATCGCTTGGCGTCGTTTGAGCAGTCTGCGCTCTTCATCGGTCAGCCGCTTGTCCTTGCCTCGGTGTTTGATCTCGATGTCTGGATTGTCCTTGTCCACACCCCGGTAGCCCAGGTCGGCATACACCACCTCGGGCTTGACGCCCAAGCCTTGCATCAGGATGGCGCTTTGCTCGATCTGCTCGTGCATCGTGTGACCGTCATACGGGTTGCCGGGAAAGCTCCTCGCGCCCACGATCAAATTGCCCCTGAGCGTCATGGCCAAACCAACCTTCACACCAAATTCGTACGGGTTGCGGCTCTTCCCCTTGCTGATGCACTCCACCTCGGGTGCATGCCAGCTGTAGAGCTTGGCGCGGTTGTCCACTGCTTTGCGGCTGCCGGTCTGCGTGACCAAGCGTTTTGCCTTGCCCAAGGTCTGGCCCAAGGTGTCTTGTATGGCTTGGCTGAGCGTGGTCATCTTGCGAGCCACCTCGCGCTGCAGCCTGCCAACGATGGTGCGTTGGCGTTTGATGACTTTGCGCATGCGCTTGAACTGGCGGGCATGGGCATAGCGCCCAGCCTTGTAGCCCAGCAACTGGCCTTCTTTGGCATAGGTTTGCTTGAGCTCGATGCCATTGGCTTTGGCCACCTCGACCACCTTGGACCGGGCGGTCTCCAGCAGCTTGCTGTCTGTTGGGTGAGCCACGGCTTTCTCTTGCACCGTGGAGTCCACGATGACGCGGGTCAACTCTTTCTTGGCAATCAGCTTGAGCGTGATGGCCACCTCCATGGTGCAGGCCAGCAGCTCTTCCACGCCTTCTTCGCCCAGAGCTTTACGGAAGCGCCCCAGTTGTGTCGGGTCACACGGCCACTGGTGCTCAAAGTATTCGTTGCCAGAAAAGTACTGCCAAGTGGGTGTCTCGCCCCAGCGTTGGATCACGTCCTCGTCGCTCTCGTTGAACGCATGCTTGAGGTACAGCAGCGCCACCATCAGGCGGGTGGGTAAACGAGGCCGACCAGCATTGGAGACGCCGCCAGCGGCAACGGCCGAGACCGGGCCAAATAAATCCAAGTCTTCGATCTTCTTGCCAGCCTTGACCCGGCGTGCCCAACGTTGGGCGAGGGAAGCTTCGATCTCTTGCCAAGGCATCCGGTTAGCCAGCACCGCCAGCGGGTGGCGCAAATCGATCATCTGATCCAGGCGGTTGCGGAAAAAGTCATCGGTCATGGCGCTGCTTTCAAAAACTCCCAGAAAACAGGCTCCATTGAATATCTATTTGAGAGTTCTGACCATCCGGATTCACCCCACATCACAAGCGTTCATGCGGGTTGCAGGGGTTTTGCAGGGCCGACTATTTAAATTAAACTGGACTAATTTAACCAGGTTTCCCCATGTATCATGGTATGCAATGAAGTCACTTGAAATGTCTGGGACCATGAAACCTGCAATGACCGTCCGAGATTTGGCGGGGTTTTTGAGCGTGGATGAGAAGACGATCTACAGGCTTGCTCAGCATGGGAAGTTGCCTGGGTTCAAGGTCGCGGGCGCATGGAGATTTCAGTTTGACGACATCCAAAAATGGATCAACACCCAGAAATCAAATGCAGCTGAAACAAAGGCCTCGCGCAGTCCTAAGTAAAGCAAGAGAGATAGATGATTGACTGGAAATTAACCTGTGCTCACGCAGGGCCTACAAAATGAAAACAGTAAAGCAAGCTTGTCAATTGGCCCCAAACGCTCTTTCGATCGATGTTAGCGATCAAATCGAGCAATTGGATCAACTGATACAGGATGAAGGTAATGGAGAGTCTTTCTACGCCAAGACTTTCATTACGGCAGGCATGCGTGACCTGCTACGCGGGACCATTGAACGGCTGGCGGGAAAATCTTCTAACGCGGTTTTCCATTTGAAACAAGCAATGGGCGGTGGTAAGACCCACTTGATAGTGGGCACCGGCTTGGCAGCAAAGCACAAGGGTTTGCGACAAAAGTATTGCAGCGACCTTCCCCACATTGACGCATTTGCGGATGCGCAGGTGGTGGCTTTCAATGGGCGCAATAGTCCCGCTCACTATCTTTGGGGTGAAATTGCCCACCAGCTGGGCAAGGCAGAAGCATTCAAGAAGTTCTGGGCTTCTGGCCCAGAGGCTCCGGACGAGGCAGACTGGACCGCACTGCTCAAATCCAAGTTGCCGACCTTGATCTTGCTTGATGAATTGCCGCCCTATTTTCAGTATCTGGGTACCCGTGCGACAGGCACTGGCACGGTTGCAGATATTGCGACCCGGGCTTTTGCCAACATGCTCAGCGCGGCAGGCAAGCTCTCAAATGTTTGCGTGGTGGTCTCCGATTTGGATGCCTCCTATGCTCAGGGCGGCGCCCTGATCGAGCGAGCACTTCTCGATGCGCGCAAAGAACTCGGCCGTCAAGAAAAAGCAATCACCCCGGTGGACCTGGCTGGCAATGAGGTCTACGACATTCTCCGAAAGCGCCTGTTCACAAAACTGCCAGACCCAGCTGAAATTCAGGACTTGGCTGCACGTTACGGACAGGCATTGGAGGAGGCCACCAAATCGAAAGTGATTGCCCGTGGCGCAGAAGCGCTTGCAGATGAGATTGTTCACACCTATCCGTTCCACCCCAGACTCAAGGACCTGGTCGCGCTCTTCAAGGAAAACGAGCAGTTCAAACAGACACGCGGTCTGATGGAGCTGATGTCTCGACTGCTGAAGTCAGTATGGGAGTGCGATGCGGATGACGTGTACCTCATTGGTGCGCAGCACTTTGATCTGAGCATTGGGGAGGTACGCAGCAAGTTGGCCGATATCTCCGGCATGAACGACGTCATCTCCAAGGACCTCTGGGATGTTAACTTCGCCGCTCACGCACAAGCCATTGACGCCACCAATGGCAACAAGAATGCAACCGAGGTTGCCAATCTGCTTTTCACGGCCAGCCTTTCTACTGCAGTCAATGCGGTCAAAGGGCTGACCCGGGAAGAGGTGCTCGAATGCGTTGTGACGCCGATGCAGTCGGTGGTCGAATACAACGCGGCCATCGATGCCATGCTTGGCGAATGCTGGTTCCTGCATCAGAGCCAGGACAGCAAATACTATTTTGATCGGCAGGAGAACCTCACCAAGATGCTGCAAGGCATCGCCGCCACAGCGCCTGAGGCACAGATTGATGAGCTCATCCGTGCGCGGCTCAAAGAAATGTTTTCTCCAACCCGCAAGACTGCCTACACACAGGTGATTCCCTTGCCAAAGCTCAGCGACGTTTTGGCTGAGGTCAAGCGCAACAGAGTCCTTCTCATCATCGACCCGGCAACGAAAATGCCACCCGAGCAGCTCGATGCTTTCTTTGCAGAGCTCCCAGAGAAAAACAATCTGCTTGTTCTGACGGGCGATAAGACGCAAATGGCCAATATCGAGACGGCTGCACGCAAGGTGTACGCAACCCTCAAGGCCGAAAACAAAATTCCCAAGAGCCACGCCCAGTACGAAGAGTTTTTGGGCAAGAAGGAATCCTCAGCTCAAGACTTTTACAGCACCATCTTGGGCGTATTCGACAAGGTCATCTACCCCGCGCAAATCGGTGACCGCAACCCCGAGCTCAAGGTCAAGCCGCTCGATACAAGACGCGACGGCAGCAAGCCATTCGACGGCGAGGAGCAGATTGAAAAGACACTGACAGCACACCCCAAAAAATTGTTTTTGGATGTAGATGCCGAATTTGATGCACTACAGGATTTTGCAGAGACGAACCTTTGGAATGACGGGTCTGTCTCCATTGACTGGGCAACCGCCGTTGCGCGTGAGAAGCAGCGCCCCAAGATGCCTTGGATGCCTCCAAAGGGGCTTGACACTTTGCGCTCGATCGCAGTCCAGCGCGGCCTCTGGGAGGACCTGGGCAATGGTCATGTGTCTCACACGCCCGCGAAAAAGAAGACAGCAGTCCAAGTCGTGGCAGACACTTCTCCCGATGACGATGGCGAGGTGGTGTTGCGCGTCAATGCCCTCAACGCTGGCCCGAGTGCACGTATCCATTACGCAGAGGACGGGGCAGTAAGCGCCGCCAGCCCAGTGCTCAAGGATGAAACGCTCAAATCGAAGGCCTACCGCGTACAGTTCTTGGCGGTTGACCCCAACGGCCAGTTTGAAACCGGTGACGCAACGACTTGGACCAACCGTCTGAGCATTCGAGCCAAGTTCAATGCTGCTACTCGCCAGGTTGAACTGCTGGTTGCGCCTACCGCCTCGATGAAGTTCACGCTGGATGGTTCTGAGCCGCGCAACGGCGGCGATTACACGGGGCCAATTCAGCTCGATGGCAATGGAGCCAAGCTGTTGGTGTTTGCCGAGGGCGGCGGACTTGAAGCAAAAGAGAAGTTTGAGTACCCTGCAGCAGGTGCAAGTGGAGGAACAGGCGGCGGCAAGGCTCCTGTGGTGATTGATAGAAGCAAGCCTGCACGACTGAACAGAATGATCAACCTGGGATCACGCCAGGACGCTTACCAGGTGATCGCCTTGCTCAAAGAGCGTCAGGCATCTGTTGAGAAGGTGTCGGCCACGGTGGGCAACAGTCCAGCGGTTGTTCAGTTCTTTTTGGGTGACACGCCTGCAGATGGCGCCTACCTTGAGAACGTGCTCAATCAGATCAGCGCATGCTTGCCAGCAGATTCCTCCATCAATCTGAAAATTCACCGCTTCCAGTTCCAGACAGGTCAAGACCTCCTGGACTTGGCAGAGAAGGTGGGATTTGAACTTCAAGACAGCGAATTTTCACAATAAGTCCCGAGACGAGATGAATGACTGACAACGTCACGACCAGGCCAGTAGAGCTCATAGAAGGCTTTGGTGCCGCCGCTTTCGGCGCACACATCTTCCGGGTGGAAATTCCTATGGCCGCCAAGGACGATGTCACCATCATTGAGGACTATGGCCTCAAAGGCGGCGAGAACGGCGTGCCCCCGCGTGAGACGAGGGTGATTCTTCCGCGCCGTTTCTGGTCAGCGATTGCAGAGACGGCCCGCAAAGACTTTGCAGCCAGACTCAAGGCCAAGCGCTTGACGAGCCCTCGTTGGACTGCCGGCGACAACAAAGTCGACAGGATGCTTGGAAAAGAACTTTGCGTATTGGTCTGGGCAGCAGAACATGCCACCAGCGTGGAGGAGTGCAAAGTAATGGCCGCCCGCTGGGCCGCCTTCAAGCCCGAGGAAAGGTGGTGGCTGTTTTCACAGACGGCAGCCGAAGCAGGGCTCGCAGAAGACAAGGATGCCGGGTGGCGCCTAGCGTTGTATTACGCCTTATCCAGCGGCAAAGCAGAGGTTAGGAAGAAACACTCCATTCGTCCAGCAGAGGACGATTTACCAAACAACATGCAACTATTTTGAGCCTGCCTACGTGCAGGCTTTTTACACAGAGATTTGAGAGATGACCGAAAACAACATCAACGCCATTCCAAAGGTGGACTACACAAAGACACCGCATCCGTCGGGGGTCAAGGCGTTGAGCCTAAAAGATGCGCCTGCACTGATTGAGTCCCTTCTGCCTGTGCAGAAGTTGTCAATTGATGTCTTTAAGGAGCGCATGGCAGGAGCGGGACAGACATTGACCGCACTTGGAAGCTATTGGAAAGGGCGAAAGCCTCTTGTTCTTAACCGCGCATGTGTTCTCGCCTCATTGCTACCAGCAACAGAAAATCCGCTTGAAGACTTGGAAGTATTTGAGATTTTGATGGGCATGGACGATATATCGCTTAGCAAGCGAATTGGACTGCCAAAGCCTGCGGAGATTGTACGGATCGCAACAATTCCTGATGTTTACGCTTTTTTCGATGTCGAATCTGAAAATTTAGATTTACCTCGATCCTCGCCGTTCGATATTAAGGATTTTCCTCATTTTAAAAAGGGAAGTCTCGTACTTCCAAAAATCAAATGGCGCAGTGATGTATCAGAGGATATTAAACATGAGCTTGCCACCAGAACTTTTGAAAATAAAAGCTATAAAGAGTTAGCCACTACGGCCAAGCGCGCGGAAGAGTTGGGAGGGGCTCCTTTGTCGCATGGATGGACAAGAATAAACCGTCATTTGGGCACAAATGCCTCCTCTTTCCCTGACCTTGTAGAGCAGCTTGGTGTGATGCGATTTGGGCATCGCCCTACAGTTGCCGATACTTTTTCAGGCTCTGGTCAGATTCCCTTTGCCGCAGCACAGCTAGGTTGTGATGTATACGCCTCTGATCTGAATCCGATCGCCTGCATGCTTACTTGGGGGTCATTGAATATTGTCGGAGCTTCACCAGAAAAACGGCAAGAGATTGAACATGACCAACAAGAATTGATCAAGAAGCTTCGAAAAGAAATCGACGAGTTAGGCGTTGAAACCGATGGTAACGGTTGGCGCGGGAAAGCCTACCTCTACTGCCTAGAGGTAACTTGCCCCTCATCAGGTTGGAAGGTTCCCCTGCTACCTACCCGGATAGTGTCAAAACAGAGAAGTGGGGTAAATAACAATGTAGGTCTGGAATTGATACCGGATCTCAAGACCAAGAGCTATCGCATCGAAGTAGTAACAGCTCTTTCTACATCAGCGCTGACAAAATACGAGTCGGGCACATACAAGAACGGTGTCTTGTCTCATCGAGTTGACGGCAAAGAGCATGTCAACAGTATCTCGAGTATCCGCGGCGACTACACCGCGGAGGTAGATGGGAAGAAGGTAAAGAAAAACCGATTACGGCTTTGGGGAAAGTTGGATGTGGTTTTCCGCTCGGATGATATTTTTAGTGAGCGACTTTATGCAATTCAATGGATTAAGGAGCTTAAAGATGGGGATTCTTCGAGAGCCAAAGCCGAGTTCCGCTCAGTAACACATGAAGACATCAATCGCGAAAATATTGTGATTGACTATGTGCAATCTCATGTGCGTGAATGGCAACAACAGGGGTTTGTTCCGGATATAAAAATTGAGTCCGGTTACAACACAGACCAGCCGATTCGCGAGCGTGGTTGGACACACTGGCATCATCTATTCAATCCAAGACAATTGCTACTATTTTCAATTGTTCGCAGGCTAGCAAATGCGGAGGGTTGCTTGGCTCTCGCGCACACGCTGAATTGGAATTCAAGATTGTCTCTTTGGAGTGGCCATGACGGCGGTGGCGGTTCTGTAAAAAATGTGTTTTCTAACCAGGCTCTAAATACCGTTTTGAATCCTGCCGCCAGAGGTTCAATTTACTGCGAAGGTCTTCTGAGCGTTATTAATAGCCTACCCAGAAATACGTTAGGCAGGAGTTCAGTGTTCTGTAAGCCAGCAGCTGAAATAGACGTTGCCGCTGATATTTTTGTCACTGATCCTCCCTATGGGGATGCCGTCAAGTATGAGGAGATATTGGAGTTTTTCATAGCTTGGCTGCGCAAGAATCCTCCTGATGAGTTTTCAAGTTGGACTTGGGACTCACGCAGGGAGATGGCTATCAAGGGGGAGGACCATGACTTCCGCTTGAGCATGGTCGCCGCCTACAAACGTATGACCGAGTGCATGCCCGACAACGGATTGCAAGTCCTCATGTTTACTCACCAGGACGGCAACATCTGGGCGGACATGGCCAACATTGTTTGGGCCAGCGGCTTGCGAGTGACGGCCGCATGGTATCTCGTAACCGAAACCGACTCGGCTTTGCGCGAGGGTTCCTACGTGAAGGGCACTATCCTGCTGGTTCTTCGCAAGAGGTTGGGCGCCAAACGAACCAACCAAACCGACCTAGCATATGAGCTTGAAGAAGAAGTCGCCGAGCAGATCAAGCGTTTGACCGGCATGAACGACTCGGTGGCGGCTGACAGCAAGCGGGCCAAGGACGGTAACCTTTTTGAAGACGCTGACCTGCAAATGGCGGGATACGCAGCCGCGCTCAAAGTGCTGACCAAGTACAGCATCATCGACGGCAAAGACATGGCGCAGGAAGCCCTGCGGCCTCGGGTTGCTGGTCAAAAAACCCTGGTTGAAAGCCTCATCGACTTTGCTACCGATACAGCCAACAAGATGCTGGTTCCCCTGGGTTTGGACAATTCCGTATGGCACGAGCTCCAGCCTACTGAGCGCTTTTATTTGAAGATGCTCGAACAAGAGTCGCATGGGCTCAACAAACTGGACAACTATCAGAATTTTGCAAAGGCTTTCGCCGTTCGCGACTTCGGGGCCATGATGGCCAGCGAAAACGCCAACAAGGCGGCCCTCAAGTCTGCCGGGGAGTTTGGACGCACCGAGATGAATCAGTCGTCCGAGCTGTTCCAGACACCCACACGAGCTGTGCTCTATGCCTTGATGGATTTGCAGGCGGAGAAGGACTTGGACGTGGTGCTCAGTGGTCTTGAGCAAAACTTGAAGGTCGGCACGTTCTATTCATCTCGGGATATGCTGATTGCCATCGCACGCTTCATCGGCAAGAAAGTGGATTCCATGAGAGCTGATGAAGCCTCCGCCGCGCGAGTCCTTGCAGACGGTATAGAGAATCAGCGGATGTGAAGCCGGCGATCAGGGGATAAGCATGAGACCATTTTCTATCCGGCTTTTTTCGCCTTCCGGCGCCCCTGATGGGGTTCTGGTTGCATCCCGCGACGACTGGCCAGGACGAGCCGTCATTTTCCCTCGAGCACTTGCTGGAGAGGTCAAAGGTCGCAAGGAGTACCAGCAACCCGGGATCTACATCCTCGTCAGCGCAAAACGGATGTACATCGGTGAGGGTGACCCGGTGGGCGACCGAATCGACTCCCACGTCAAGCACAAGGACTTCTGGAAAAAGGGTGTGTTCTTCACCGCCGAGGGGGGGCGACTGAACAAGGCCCACGTACAACACCTTGAGTCTCGCTTGATTGCTTTGGCTAAGCACGCCGACAGAGTGCCCCTGGACAATGCCAATCAGCCATCGGTACCAGCGCTGTCCGAAGAAGACCACGCCTTCACAGAAAACTTCTTGCACGAGGTTTTGCTCATGCTCCCGCTCCTGGGCTTCTGGCAATTCTCGGTCGACGAGGAAGATGCCGACGACCCCAAGGATGACCCTGACGCGTCTTCAGCTGCGGACGAAACAGCAACCATCAGCAACGGGAAAAGAGCCGCCCTGTATTCGAGCATTCCCAAGGGGTTGCAATTCAAGCTCACCGCCCGAAATGCTGACGCCACTCTGGAAGTGATCGAGGGAGGTGTTGTCATCAAGGCAGGCAGCCGCGTCGCAGATCCTGTTGCTGACCGCTTTGAGCTGGATGCACCAAGTTACGCAGCCATGCGGCGTCAGCTTTGCGAGTCCGGCGTCATCGCCCAAACCGAAACCGGTCTGGTCTTTGGCAAGGATCAATTTTTCTCGTCTGGATCCGCAGCAGCAGCGGTTGCACGAGGTGCCATCAGCAATGCTGATTGGTGGCGAGGCAGTCAAGGCAAATCATTGGGCGACTACATTCGCGAAGCGAAGGCCAAGGCATGACAGGCATCCAGCGTTTCAGCTCGCGGCGACAACGCCTTGACAAGGAGTTTTTGGCTCAAAGACTGCAGGGGGCGACCTCCTACCGCCGAATTGCCGGATATTTCCGCAGCTCCATTTTCGAGCTGGTCGGCGAAGAAATTGGCGATATCCCCGATGTGCGTATTGTTTGCAACAGTGAGCTGGACGTGGCAGACATCAGGGTTTCACAGGCGGCCCGCGAGGCGGCCCTGAAAGAGACCTGGAACGAAGTTTCTCCAGCCACCGAAGCCTTGCTGTACCGGGACAAGTACAAAAAGCTCTACGAGCTTTTGCGGAAGGGAAATGTTCAGATTCGCGTGGTGCCGAAAGATAAGGTTTTTCTCCACGGCAAAGCTGGGGTCATTGAGAGAGCTGATGGAACAAAAACGAGCTTCATGGGTTCCATCAATGAATCCAAAAGCGCATTCGCAGACAACTATGAAATTCTTTGGGAAGACCCTTCACCAGAGGCTGTGGCTTGGGTAGACGAAGAGTTTGAGGCGCTCTGGGCGGACAGCTACCCATTGCCCGAGGCCATCATCGAGGAGGTTGAGCGCGTGGCGAAACGCCACGAGGTGCGATTTGAAGAGCTTGCCGAAAATGAAATTCCGGCTGCAGCCATGGTCGAGAGTCCTCTTTACCGAGCCGGTGAAATGTTGCAGCCCTGGCAGCGTGCCTTTGTTTCGATCTTCCTGCAGCACCGTGAAACCTATGGCAAAGCTAGGCTCTTGCTTGCCGACGAAGTGGGCGTGGGGAAAACCCTGTCCATGGCCGCATCTGCACTGGTCTCAGCTTTGCTTGGCGACGGCAAGGTGCTCATTCTTTGCCCATCGACTTTAACCTTTCAATGGCAAACAGAGCTCAAAGACAAGTTGGGAATCCCGAGTGCAGTTTGGTTGTCATCGCGCAAATGCTGGCAAGACGAGCACGGCCACATTATCAAAAACACACTTGGGGCCTCTGGCATACGTCGCTGCCCCAGCGCAATCGCGATCGTCTCGCAAGGACTCATTTTTCACAAAGCAGATGAGTGCGAAGAACTTCTCAGCATGAACTTCGGTACGGTTGTCCTGGATGAGGGACACAAGGCCCGAGTCAGTCGAGGGATCAGTAAGAAAGACTACAAGCCAAATAACCTCCTAACTTTCATGACCAGGCTGGCAAAGCGGACCAGAAACATGGTCATTGGCACTGCCACTCCCATTCAGACTGAAGTTGTCGAGTTATGGGACCTGCTGAACCTGCTCAACGAAGGGGCCGGCTTTGTGATGGGTCGCGAGTTCACGAGCAAATGGCGCAACTGTGATGAGGCCCTGCCTGTTGTCAAAGGAGAAGTGACGTTTTCTGAAGCTGCTGAAGCGTGGGATTGGCTCAAAACACCTTTGCCGCCGAGCACCGAAAAAGATCATAGGCTTTCCAGTCTTCGCATGACCCTCGATCTGGATGACAGCCACCATTTCTCCGACTTGCCATTTCATGATCTCGATATGGCCTCCCAAATGACCCTGGAGGAAATCACCAATGACAAGAACTTCTTCAAAAACAACAACCCCGTATTGCGCCATACAGTACTGCGCCGCCGCGACGTACTTGAGAACATGGGGTTGTTGGAGCGTGTAGGCGTTGACGTTCACCCCGACCCGAAAGCACCTCTTGGCACCTATCCTGGACTCACGCTCGATGGCCTGGGTTTGATGACCAATCATCCGTTCAACATGGCCTACCAGGCTGCAGAAGAGTTCACATCACTGCTGGGGCAGAGAACCAAGGCTGCAGGCTTCATGAAGAACCTTCTTCTTCAGCGCATTTGTTCCAGCTTTGCTGCGGGTCGCTCAACCGCTCAAATGATGCTTGATAAACGCCCAATTGAAGACGAGGAAGAGCTCGAAGGGCTGGAAAACGCCCTCGACTCATTAACGGACAAAGAAGCAGAGTGCCTCAAGGTGATCATTGCCGAATTGGAGCGCGCAGAAGCCAGGGACCCAAAATTGGCAGCGGTCAATTACTTCTTGGACGAGCACCGTACTGGGCAAGTACCGGACAACAAGACATGGGCCGAGCATGGGTGCATCATTTTCAGCCAGTACTACGATACGGCCAAATGGGTGGCGTCCGAAATTGCAAAGGCTCATCCCGATCAAGTTGTTGCGGTTTATGCCGGTGCTGGCAAGAGCGGGTTGTTCAGAAATGAAGAATTCTCGACCGTGGAGCGCGAGTACATCAAGGGCGCAGTCAAAAGACATGAAATCAAGCTGGTGGTAGCAACGGATGCAGCTTGCGAGGGCCTCAACCTTCAAACACTAGGGACCCTAATTAACGTCGATCTCCCCTGGAACCCCAGTAAGCTGGAACAACGACTGGGACGAATCAAGCGCTTCGGCCAAGTTCGCAGAACAGTTGACATGCTCAACCTGGTTTACGCCCAGACCCGCGATGAGAAGGTCTACAGCGTGCTGTCTCAGCGCCTAAAAGACAAATTCGATATTTTTGGGTCCCTGCCGGATACTCTCGATGATGAGTGGATCGAAGACCAGGAACAGATGGACGAAGAGCTCGATAAATACATTGACCGCAGATATGCAGCAAAAAACGCATTCGAGCTTAGATACCAGACCCTAGAGAGTATTGATCCTAGCAAAGAACGTTGGGAGCTTTGTTCGAAAGTTCTTGCCAGATCCGAATTGTTAGAACGGCTAAATGAGGGGTGGTAATGCAGAACACGATTATTTGTCTGTGGTAATCAAAGCATCTAGCGGTTGATCATCTTATTTGAAAAGCTCATGGGTCGACACCTGAATCTGATCATTCATACAGGCAGCCTTAAAAGTGAGCGTGGTGCCTTCACAGTATTTCATTTAGTGCCCGCGCAGCCCGTTCGCTGAGCACCACATCGATCCGCATTTGTGCGCGAGTGAGACCGACAAATAGCTTGCGTTTGTCACGGTCAGTCAGGGTCTCGAAGTCGACTTCGCAAAGCACGACGGCCGGGGCACTTTGGCCTTTGAAGCGGTAAAGGCTTTCGGCCAGCAGTGGGCCATTTGTCCACAATGCGTTTCCTGCGTTGTCATATTGGCCTTTGAAGCGCCTGAGCGCATGGTCGCCGATGTGCTCTTGACGCAATACTTCAGACTGCTGCATGCCCCGGTAGCTGATGACGGCGACTTGCTCTGACGTGAAGCCGCTGCTCCACAACTGTTGCAGGCATTCGTTCAACTTGCCTTGTGCGCTGCTTCGACCCGATTCCCAAACATGAAAATGTGGCAGCTCTCCTGCGTGAGCGCTACGGGCCAGAACCGGCTCCGGTGTCAGGCCCAATTTGTTGACCATGCGCACCACGCGTTGTGGACTGCGGAAGTTGTCCATACAGCGTACCTGCACGGCGCTGCTCAATGAAAATGCTTCGCGCTCGTACAGTTGTTGTTGGCTGTCGCCCATCACATACAGCTTGCCTTCTGGCAGCAAGGCCTGAGTAAGGGCATCTACCCAGGCCGGATTCAGGTCTTGTGACTCGTCCAGGATCAGCAGATCTAGGCGAGCGGGCTGGTTAGGGGCATCCTGTAAGTAATGTTGCGTGATGCGTTCAAACACCTGCGGATCAGCAAAGTCCAAATTCAGACCTTGACCCTCTGCATGGTCCCTGCACAGCTGGTGGAAGGTCGTGACTTCGCAGCGTGCAGGGGCTAAGCGCGCCAAGTGGTCTGCCAGCGGGCGGTTGAAGCAGACATAGCGAGCCTTGCGGCCTTGGGCTGCTGCTTGTGCGAGTAAGGCCAGGGCCAGTTGAGTTTTGCCTGACCCGGCAGTTGCTTCTATTTGATAAAGCTGCTCCGCATGGGTGATGCGCGGGACCCAAGTCGCTAAGCCACTGGCCAGCTGGGTCGTGGCTTGCTGAACTTGGCCAATGTGGGTCGCAACGTCTGGCATCACCTCAAAGCGGTTGGACAGAAAGCTCAGCACCCGTTGCCGTTGATCTTCAGTCAGTGCGTAAGAGGGGAAGCTTGCGCTGATGCGCTGACACAGCTGATCGATTTGGCCGGCATCGATGACTCGCTCTGGCGGGTAGCTGACGCTAGCGCCTTGGATCTTGTGATCTGGCAAAACCAGCAATGCTCCAACATGGACTTGGGGCAAATCACCATTTTCGATACGTTGTAACAAGCTCGAGTGCATGCGCCGCATTTGGTGGCCGATGTCCTTCGGGCCTTGGCTTCTGTACTGCTTGGTCAGCCCGTTGTCGCTTTCAGCTACATCGCCGGCCTTGATTTCCAAGATCAGAAGTTGCCCACCAGGCGAGACAATGACAAAGTCGTATTCGCCAAAGCTTTGCTGCTCGCCTTGCATGCCTGACCAAGACAAATTGTGAAAAACATCAAAACGCTCGTCCAGACCTTGCTCCAAGATTCTGAGAATGTCGCGTTCGCGGTACGCGCCCAGACGGGTCGGCGCATGAAGGGGAAAACTGGGGTGAATGCGAGCCATGGGTGATTTTGGCACGCCAAAGTGTGAGCCCGTGGCTGTCGCATCACACGTCGTATAGGCTAGCTCAGGTACGAAGGGTGCCTAACAACTTATTTCCAACCTGGCTCACGCCTTGAGCCCGACGTACCTAAAAATGGGATCACCCTGAGGAGATAACCCATGAAGATCGAAATCGTCGTTGGCAACATCGTTAAACAGCCCGATATCGAGGCGTTGGTGAACAGTGCCAATGCCAATTTACGCCTGGGCTCAGGCGTTGCCGGTGCCATCCACATGGCCGCAGGCCCCAAGCTCGAAGAGTATTGCAAGCCCTTTGCACCCTTGGCCTTGGGATCTGGACTGATCACCCCCGGCTTCAAGTTGGCCAACCCATGGATCATCCATGTCCGTTCGGCGCATTACATCAACAACGACGAGCCCGAAAAATACATGCAGATGGCCTTGGAGTCGATGCTCCGGTTAGCCAATGACAATGACATTCGAAGTTTGGCCATGCCAGCCATTGGGACGGGAATGTTCAAGTTCCCCGCCATGCTGGCGGCCCAAATCATTTGCCAGACTCTCCATCGTGCAGATGAATTGGCACCATTTCTACAAACCGTGCGCATTTGCCTGACCGATGCAGACACGGTTCAGCTGTTCGAATCCGCGAATGCAGAAGTTTTGTCCAGCACAGTTCAATGATGGGGAGTCAGCTATGAAATTCTGGAATATTTTTGGATCACACGCCAGCACAGACACGGGTGAAGTCATCAACAAGATTGATGACACAACATTCCTTCGCACTGATGGGACGGTCTACAGACAGCAGGACAACCTGATCACGGGCTCCGATGGGTCGGTGATGACCGTACTGGATACAGGAACGGACGTGGACAGCAGCCACTCAGGGATGGCTGTGACCACTTTCGGCGGCATTCGTACGGGTGACGATTGGTGACTTAGGCCTTGTACTGCTCAAGCGCTTTGGACAATTCGTTGCGTATCTTTTGCTGCAATGATGGAGGAGCCAAAACCTTTACCTCAGCGCCAAAACGCAATATGTCGCCAAGCAACTCACGCTCATCCGAGTAAGGCACTTTGAGCGTGTACCGACCATCTAGGTGCAACGTCCCTTCTTGCTGGGGATGCCAGGACTCGTGGCACACCCACTGTGCTCTGCCAGGTGAGAACTCCAATACGGCCCAGTCTTTGGGCATGCCACCAAAGATCCCGTATCCGCCATCGAGTTGCTGCCGCATTGAGATCAAATCAACGTCTTTGGCCTCTTTGCTCAGCAAATGGGCGCGCTCAATGGCGTCAATTGAAAAACTTCTGACCCCGCCACGCAAATGGCACCAAGCATCAACATACCAATTGTCCCGGTAATGAACCAGTTGCTGGGGGGAGATGTCGCGCAGCACGATCTCTCCGTTTTGTCGGTTCAGGTGTTCGATTTGAACTTGTTTGCGCTCTAAGGTCGCTTTGGCCAAAGTCTCAAAGTTGGTCAGGGCCAGGTGCCGCTTACCTGCATGGACAGCTCTCACGCGCTGGGTCAAGGTGGCTGCGTCTAGGCCTTGACTGGCCAGCATGTCGTCCAGCCGCTTTTGAAATGGCTTGAGCTTGGGGCCCAGCAGACCTGGTTCGAGCTGCACGATCATGCTTTGGATGGTCATGAGAGCCAGCATTTCGTCTTGGCTGAACCAAAGACCTGGCAACTCGGTGCTGTCTGACTGCTCGAGTCGATAACCGCCCAGATCCCTGTCAAAAACGATGGGGGTATGCAACTGATCCCGCAACTTGGCTATGTCACGTTTGAAAGTGGCCAGCGAAATTTCAAGCTTTTGCATGATGTCTTCACGTGACATGGCCCTGCGGCCGCTCAGCAGACTCTTGTATTGGTAAAGGCGATCAATTTCAGACATGTCGGTGAAGGGTTCTAATTTCAACCAGTTTAATCTGGGAACCCTACTTGGCCAATTCAGCGCTCGGCTGCGGCTTTGTACAGTTCTGCGCGGCTGCGTTTATGCAACTTGAAGGGCTTGCCGTACTCGAATAACATCATCTTTTGATTTTCCAGAGCGACGTACTTTTGCACCGGCGTCAATGTGCCAAAAGATGCGGCAGGTGGAGCCCATAAAACCAAGAAAAATGCCAAGACCATGATTGCAGCGTTGTATGTGTTGACGACAAACTGATGCTGATACTTGGCAAGCTCACCCTGTGAGCCTCGACTGTCTTCAAGTAAAGAAAAACTGGGACGCGAAGTGGCGAAAAGTCATTGCCCTAAGGCGATGCAAAGCAGCAATGGACGCTCAAATGAAATCATGTGACTCTTTTGAAAGGCAACTCGCCCTCAAAAGGGGGCTTCAGCAGTTGCAGTGAACCACTAGCTCATTAGCCAAAACATCAATCCAAAAAGTGCCGATGCGATACCTCACAAAATCACGATTCAAATTGGCCGTGGAATGCCCCACCAAGTTGTTCTACACAGGTAAGCCCAAAATTTTCAGGGATACCAAGCAAGAGGACAGCTTTCTCCAAATGTTGGCAGAAGGGGGCTATCAAGTTGGCGAGCTAGCCAAATGTCAATTCCCTCAAGGGGTGGAGGTCGATGCGATCGACCATCAAGCTGCCTTGGCGCAAACAGCGCAATTGCTGGAACAAGACCAGGTGGTTGTGTTCGAGGCAGCCATTTCCTTTGGAAATTTCTTCGTACGCGTTGACGTTTTGGTCAAAGATGGCAACCACTACGAGCTGATCGAGGTCAAAGCCAAGTCGTTTGACAGCAACCACCCCGACATCGCAGGCAGTCGCGTCTCCATCAAGTCAGGGATGCGACCCTACATCGAGGATGTGGCCTTCCAGGCGTGGGTCATGCGTCAAGCGATCCCTGATGCTCAGATCAAAACCTATTTGATGATGCCCGACAAGTCGGTCAAGGCTTCACAAGACCGCTTGAACCAGATTTTCAAGATCGTGAGAGATGGCAAGAAAATTCGGGTGATCCGTTCATCGGATGCATTGGATGCCCAACTACAGACCAATCTTCTGGCCAAGGTGCCCATCGATGAGTTTGTGGAAATTGTTTACAAAGAAGGCGTTGGGTCTAACGGCTTTCATCAACCTCTGGATCAGGCAGCCCATGAGTGGGCAAAAGCTTATGCAGACGATATGAAAATTGCTCCTCTGCCCGGTGGCCGGTGCAAAAACTGCGAATTCAAGGCGGCCAAAGGTGATGAACTCCGCAGTGGATTTCATGAGTGTTGGTCGCAAGCATTTGAATTCACGGCGCAGGACATCGAGCAGGGTACTGTTTTGGACTTGTGGAACTTTCGAAAGAAAGACGAATTGATCTCGCAGGGCCGAATTCGGCTGGCAGCAATTCAGGATGGTGATATTGAAATCAAAGACGGTGGAGAAACCCTGTCTGTCACCGAACGCCAGTGGATGCAAGCCAAAGGCATCCCTGCTCAAGAGGATCGCGGCGGATATTGGCTGGCCGAAACGTACATGCGACAAGAAATGGCTTCCTGGCGCTTTCCGTACCATTTCATCGACTTTGAAACCAGCGCAGTCGCCATCCCTTTTCACGAAGGCATGAGGCCTTATGAGCAGGTTGCATTCCAGTATTCCCACCATGTGATGCAAGCTGACGGCCACGTCGAACACAAAGGCCAGTTCCTGTTGGCAGAGCCTGGCGTGTTTCCAAACTTTGAATTTGCGCGTTCCCTCAAAGCCCAATTAGAAGGGGACACCGGTACGGTGTTCATGTGGAGTCATCACGAAAACACGATCTTGAATCGGATCATGATCCAACTTGATGAGGCCATGAACCCACCAGACGACGCGGATGAACTGCGATTGTTCTTGGCGTCACTCACCAAGTCTGGCGATCGTGCCATGTACGACCTTTGCGACCTGGCCAAGGCCGCATATTTTCATGTCGCGACCAAAGGCAGTGTCTCCATCAAGAAGGTCTTACCCGCCATGCTCGCCAGCAATTCATGGCTTCGTCATCAATATGCCAGGCCGATTTATGGCGCAAACGGAGAAATGCCCAGCCTGAATTACAAGGATTTCACATGGCTACCCATCGATGCGCAAGGCAAAAGCATTGATGACCCATACGAAATACTGCGAGATATAGGCTCAGAAATGCTGGGCGAATCTCTGCCAGTGGGTCAAGATCCTGACGAACTGGTCATCGCTGAAGGGGGGGCGGCGGCAACGGCCTATTCGCGGCTTCAGTTTGAAGACTTGAAGGATGCACAACGCTCACAAATCGAGCAAGCACTGCTGAGGTACTGCGAGTTAGACACCCTGGCGATGGTGATGGTGGTGCAGGGGTGGCATCAGGAACTCAAGCAATGAGTTGTGAGTGCTTGATTGGCTCGATCTGAACGGTTACCAGAACAACCCTTCGAAAAACTATGGCCACAAAATTTCCCAAAAAACTTCAGCTGTTGATTGACGATGCCATACGTCATCTTTGGGATCCCGAGTACCCCGAACCAGACTTGAGACTTCTCACAGAATACTTGGAAGTTGATGCATGGAACGACGTGGTCAGTGGCATCGTTGGGGGGTACATTGACCGAGATAGTTTGGTTGAATTTATGGATGATGCAACATTGATGGACCACATCGATGATGATCAACCGCAACGGATCACTGATCAGTACCGAATTAATTTTGCGAGAGGGTGTTTGGATTCTCTTTTTGGAGAAACCATGTGTTCGATTCATGCAATTGATGTCGAATCAAACGCAATGCCACCAGCTTCACTCTGCATGATGGTCTATTTTCACGGGCAAGGTGGTACGAGTTTTTACGATTTGACGATTTGTCACTCGGTAGAGGATTACCTTGAATCGCTGAAGCCTGAGACCATTTTGGAGCAGGGCGATCTTAGGGATGACGACATACTGAAGCTCTGGAAAAATCCACGGGCAAAACTGAAAACCAGTTGATTTTGCTTTTTTCGGTTGACACGCAGGGCTAGGGCGTAATTTCTGTCGGACGATCCAGATTCGATTGCTTGAATTGCCGATGTGCCAACGCGGTTTATAGTGAATAAGTTGCACCCGTCTGGTCATGTATCAGCTAATGACGGTTTTTTGGAGTGAAAGAAATGCAGGATATCAATTGCCCACATTGCGGCAAAGCCTTCAAGATTGATGAGTCTGGTTATGCAGAAATTCTGAAGCAGGTGCGCGACAACGAGTTCGATCAAGACCTCCATGAACGATTGGCATTGGCAGAAAAAGAAAAGCAGGCGGCAATTGAGTTGGCCGTTACCAAAGCTGCCAGCGAATTGCAGCAAAAGGCCGCGGCCAAAGATGCCGAAATCCAAGATCTCAAATCCAAGCTGGATGCTGGGGAAATCACTCGCCAACTCGCCATCAATGAGGCTCTGAGTGAAGTTGAAAAGCAGCGCGACTCTTTGGCTAACGAGTTAGAGCAAGCTCGGCACGATAAAGAAGCGGCCGTTCAACTTGCCAAGGCCAAATCCCTCAATGAGTTGCAAAAAGCAGCGGGAGCAAAAGACGCAGAGATCCAGGCCCTCAAAGCACAACTGGATGCCATTGAAACCGCCAAAAAACTTGCCATCACCGAAGCTGTGAGCGCCGTAGAGAAAGAGCGTGATCAATTCAATAGTGGTCTTGAGCGCGCAGAGCTTGAAATGGAACTGGCCAAGAAATCTCTCAAGGACAAATACGAGACCCAGATCAAGGACCGTGAGGACACCATCGAGCGCTTGCGTGACCTTAAGGCCCGCTTGTCGACCAAGATGATCGGTGAAACCTTGGAGCAGCATTGTGAGACCGAATTCAATCGAGTGCGTGCCATGGCTTTCCCCCGAGCGCACTTCGAAAAAGACAATGACGCGCGCTCAGGCAGCAAGGGCGACTACATTTTTCGGGAGTCGGACGGCGATGGAACTGAAATTGTCTCGATCATGTTCGAGATGAAAAACGAGAGTGATACGACGACCACCAAGACGAAAAACGAGGATTTCCTCAAAGAGTTGGACAAAGACCGAAATGAAAAAGGGTGCGAGTACGCAGTATTGGTATCGCTCTTGGAGCCCGAGAGTGAGCTCTACAACACGGGCATCGTGGATGTCTTCCATCGATATCCCAAGATGTACGTCGTTCGCCCGCAGTTTTTTCTGCCCCTGATTTCTTTGCTGCGCAACGCAGCCCAGAATTCAATGCAGTACAAATCAGAATTGGCCCTTGTCGAGAGCCAAAATATTGACATCACCAATTTCGAGAATGAGCTCGACACATTTAAAGCCGCCTTTGGCAAAAACTATGAATTGGCCTCCAAGCGTTTTCAGACGGCGATCGATGAAATCGACAAATCGATTGACCACTTGCAAAAGACCAAGGAAGCCTTGCTTGGCACCGACAGGAATTTACGATTGGCCAATGACAAGGCACAGGACGTGACCCTCAAGAAATTGACGCGGAATAACCCGACCATGGCGCAAAAGTTTGCTGAACTCAAGACAGATGATTGAGACCTGCACCACCTGATCTGGCCGAGATCAGGGCTCGGGTTTTCACTGGGGTGACTGATCGTTCACTTATCGCCCCAAGACTTGGCCCACATATGTTCCAAGCCTTCTTTGAGTTTGTGCTCTGGCGTCACGACGAACGTAGGTACATAAATGTTCGATGCATAGGGCAATTTATCCGCTGCAGCCCGGTCGTTCTTCTTGGCCCACGTGTGTGCGGTCACAAGAAAAATAGCCAAAAGACTGCCAGCCATCCACAAAGCGAACAGCCGAATATTGAGTCCTTTGCGGGTCACCAAGTGCAGGTGAACCAAGGCTGCAATTGTGATCAGCGCTGTTTTGGGGACGTTGTGCATGTCAACCGGCCATGGCCAGCCCAAATTGAAAAACATCCATGGCAAGCCGTAATTGAGCACCGCAGCATCCAGGAAAGAAGCTGTAGCGGCAACGCAGATGTGTTCAAACAACCTCGCGCGGCCTTGCTCCATCCATGTCAACCAGGCCCAAACTCCGATCCAGCTGGCCACCATGGCGATTTCTTCGACCATAAGCTTGGTGATGAACGCCACATCGGTGACGCTGCTGTACATAGGGAAGTAGACCCAAAGTTGAACTGCCAGCCAGGACAGAATTAATACGGGTGCGGCAATGAGAGAGCGTGTCATCATGGCGCGGCCTTTGGTGTGAAGCTCAGACTGTCCATGCTTTTGAGCAGCAAGGCGCGGGCACTGGCGTCATCGAAACCTGACATACCGATGGCCACCAACAAGGCATCAGGGCCAGAAACCAAGGGGGTGTATCGGAACCTGAAGTCGAATAAGCCCGGTAGCTTCTCTACGGCCCGGCGGCAGGCATGCAGCTGAATGGGCAGGTCAAAACGTCCCCTTAATCGTTGCTCAGTGCAATGCCATGAAGCTGTAGGGCCATCGTCATCTTTAACGTTACGCAGTCGCGTTAACTGGTCTTCAACCAATCGTGCCATTCCGTGAGCACTCATCTTTTCGCTGTGGAACCAAAAACTGCCCATGACGATGTGGGCTGCGCGCTGTTGGTCCGAGATGTACAAGCTTGACGATGAGTCGCAACGCTGGTCGGTTCTTTTGTAATGATCATTCGGCGTATCTCTGCGCGAGGCAGAACAAGGTTGATCAATCGAGATGTCGCCTCGAACCTGAAACGGGCCCAGTCGCCGCACGCTGTGCGTTGGAAGGTCAAACCGCATCACAATTTGTTGATTGAATGCGCTGACTTGCCGCGCAATGTCCTTACGCAACTCGTCCTTGCTTGGGGGAGTTTGCTGGCTACTGCGGCGAATGATTTGGCCCACAGCCTCAGCCGGGGCGGCCAGCCCGACCAATTGGTGTTGCGTGCTGGTGGCCACATTCACGCCAACCACACGTCCTTGCCCATCCAGGGTGGGTCCACCGCTCATTCCCCCATTGATGGGGCCACTGAAAATGATCAGCGGTGACGAGGCTTTGTCTGACACGCCGTTAAAGGTGCCTGACACGATGCTGTGTTGGTAGCTGCCAGGCTTGCCCATGGAATAACCTGACTCGCCGCGATCAGGAAGCGTTTCTCGCAACGCCAACAAAGGTACTCGCAGAGCTTGTTCAACTTTCAAAATGGCCAAATCATTTTGAATGTCCACAGCCAGGATTTCTGCTTTTAGTTTGCCTTGGTCCATCGCAACAATGCGTAAGTCATGCTCATCTGGTTCAAAAATCGAATCAGAGATGGCGTGGTAATTGGTGATGACCCAGTCTTTGCGGTGGGTCACAAAACCACTGGCCACAGATGACACGCCCAAATTGGTCCGGTTCTGTGTGATCACCTCGACAACAGAGGGACGAATGCGCTCGTAGATCTGTCGCGAGTTCGGGGGCGCTGCGAATGACGTGATCGACATCGAGCACAACAGGAAAATGGCCATCAAAGGGGAAAGAAGCCGGGACGGCAAATGCATGGCCAAAACTCACAAAATTATCAATACTGTGATGGTGGTAGATGGCCAGGCTCGTGGGGTGAGCCTCAGTCGATTAGTCCCTTTAGACTCTCGACGTGTGCACCAATTTCACGCCAACCAGACGCGCCCAGTGGGTTAAAGAGACCCTTGGCGTCGATCTGCCTTCAAACTACCCTGACGAGACCTACCCCGGCTACGCTGCCCCATTGGTCGTCAAAAGTCGGCAATCCGAACGCATCGCCTGTGGTTTGGCTCGATTCGGTTTGATACCGGCCTGGGCTAAGGACGACAAGATCAGCCGGCACACCTACAACGCGCGCAGCGAGACGGCGGCGGAAAAGCCCAGTTACCGGACCGCATGGCGACAGAGACAGTTTGGACTTGTGCTGGTCGACAACTTTTACGAGCCCAGTTATGAATCGGGCAAGGCTGTGCGTTGGAAGATTGAATTGGCCTCGGGTGACCCTTTTGGCATTGCCTGCCTCTGGGATCGATGGACTGACCCTGCTTCTGGTGAGTTGTTCGTCAGCTTCTCTATGTTGACGATCAATGCTGATGAACACCCCGTGATGTGCCAGTTCCATAAGCCGGGGGACGAAAAGCGTACGCCTGTGATCGTCGCGCCATACTTGCATGAAGCATGGCTAAGTGCGGATCAGGCTAAGGCATCTGAACTCATGACCTGGGCGCACATGCCGGAACTACGGACGATTGCAGCGACTAGAAACGTAAGTTGAGCGTCTCTTTTGATAATTCTCTGGGTTAGATGCTTACCAAAACATAGACCGTGAGTCTCAACAGTTTCGACGACTGCTTAGCAGCGGTTGCGGTTATACGATCATCACCCACGGATCGACCGCTCCCGACAGAAGCGGACATCCGGCGAGTGCATGGTATGGCCCACGTATAGGTGATCAGACGCAGCCTTACGCATGAGTTCACGAGGGAGGGGCCGAGGGCCAGTGTTGTCCATTCAGGGTTTAGCACTGCTGGCTGGGACGGATGGACCGATGCCACTCGGAAGAGCGCTGGAGGCGGCTGCTAAAGCCGGGTAATTTGCGAGCTGAAAATCGACCTCGTCAAGCAGACGGTCGTAAGTGATGCACTTAACTTTATGCCCGGCCGCTTGAACACTCTTACATCGCCAAGCTAGGCGTTCTTTTTGATCGGGAGACAAGAATTCTTCACGTCCGATTACTAGAACGAATTGAGCTTCGAACTCGTTTGATGACCCAAAATGGGCCCGATAGTAGCCTGTCTGCTTGGAGTCTTCCAGGATACGGATCCAGTCGAGCATCTGGCTAGTGCCGTGCTCGAAACGGGGAGCCCAATCGTAGTACGGTGGGCGACCCATCAGCCCATTGAAGAGGGTGGGCTTGCGCTCGACAAAGACGCTATTTTTTACGGCATCTTCGAGCTCAATGAAGCAGTAGGTCTGGTGCCGTGAATTACAAACCGCGAAGTCACATCGGAGCTTGTCGAGAATCCAATACTCTTGCGCAATCAAATCGGGGTTGGTGACCCCTCCGAAGGCAGCGCCGATGATCGAAACCAAGTTCGGAGATGCTTTAAAAGCTGGCGAAAGGTGCTGATTCTCCTGAAGTTCTACTGCAGAGCCTGGATTCAGCAGCATTCTGAGGTTTTCAACCTCGCAACGGAGTGATGACTCTCTGAACGTAAATCTTTGAAATCCCTTCATGGTCGCAATCCGAAAAACTTGTTCAGGTCTTCGTGCGACACAACATCGACGACCTCAATTGAGTCTGCCCCAGTTCGTCGAAAAATGAGTCGATGGTCGTTAGACACGCGTGCTACCCAAAGCGGGTCGGGCTGAGCGATGCCTCCGATGGTGTGCGAGTCGCTCAGGAGCGCCTCAGTCGTCATCTCAGTAATCACCTCGAGCCTCTGGTTCAAGCTCTTCAGAAGCCTCCCTTCCATGAGGTCGACCTTACCCTGTAATCGCGGAGCGAACGTTACTTTAATCATGAGCGAAATGTCTGGATATGCATTGCCATCCGTGCCTATTGTCCTCCATGTGGAAAACTGAGGTCTTTGGGGGCTTCTGATGAGCTCCGACGCCGGCACGACTCGAGGCAAATGAACCATAGGCCGCCACTCGCTCCCAGAGGAGCGCTTCAATTTTAAATGTTCGCAGACGACGAGCAATGAACGGTCGATGCACCGCAGGTCTGCTTTGGGTCGGCAGCTCCAGTCCGCCGCGAGCGGAACCGGTCGGTCGTCACTCGGCAGCGGTCAGAGTCTTCGATCTGCGCCAACTTTCGAGTTCGCCGTACTTCCGAACCTAGCCGCGACCTCGCTTCTCAATCGGCGCCAGGGGCAACAAACTCGCATCCGAACTCGAACGTGATATCCAGTTTTCCCACGGCCTCGTTCTTGTGGACCAGTGATAGCCCGATGTCTCCTTGCTTCCTCTGATAGCGCAGTGTCGACAACCACTCCTTAGGAAGCACTAAGTACCGGCTTGAACTCATGGGTACGGAGTAGACCTCGACGCCATTCACCGTTGCATGCAGTGCACGTTTTGGATGGTCGGGAGGACGAATAACGAAGCCTGCGGGGACGTCGCCATCTTCAGGCAATCGGTACGGTGACAAATAGTCTGCACGCCGTCCTGTGGCGACCAAAACAACGGGAGTCCAACCACTGGCAATGATGGACGACATCCGTGCCTCAAGGTCCGCGTAAAACGCCTTCGCGTTATCGTCCCGTACAGGCTCTATGCCTTGCTTGCGCTGAATATCTGCCAGCGCAACTGCGAACGCATGCCGTGCCGTGTACTGGCTGAACCAACCGATAAGGTGGTCGTCCAAACTTTCCAGCTGTGGTTCGGTGAACGGCAGCTTCGAGACTCCGGTGAAGCCTAGGCTCGCCTTCTCAAGGGCTTCGTGGGTCGCTACAAATTCCGTGGTCACCGCGATGGGGAAGTCGCTCCGCTCCTGTGCGCTGAAGACTCGTGAATGCACCTTCTGCGTTAGCTCGAAAAGGCGCACTGGGTCGAGCGGGGCATCGTCAACTGTCTTTGCGTGAGCCTCCTTAGCCGTCTTCGCAGCCTGCTCACAGAGCGCAGTTGCGCGATTGCAGGCTTCGTTCACTGGTTCCAGACACTCAAGGAGATCTCGTAGCTTTGCGATGGTCGTGGAGTGCTGCTTGAATTCATTCCGGCGCAGCTCATTCGCAAGCGCCTGGAAGTGCCTGGATACTCGATCGAGTTTCTGCAGGTCGTCGTGCCACTCCTCCACAAGTCGCGTAAATGCGCGGAGGTCTTCATGCCGCCCAGTGATCAAGGCCACCAAGTAGATGGCTTGCCCTCGGGTCAACGTATCGATGTCATCAGCGCCATGGAGTGAATAAATGCGGCCAGGCGTCATGGGCTCCCGTGTATCCGAGCGGTACCGTTCGACAATCTTGTCTAAGCGCTGAGAGTAGATGCGGTCGCCGAACAGTGCTCGGGCGATACGGCGTAAGCCGGCTCCTGCCCCCCGATGCCGGTCAACATTTACTGAGCCCCCATCGTCGTATCCGCGCCCGCCCATAAGAGCGCCTACGATTTCCAGGCTCAGAGAGGATTCAGAACTTTCGAGGCTAGCAGCGTGCTCCAGCAGCACAAGTGCGACCACCATGCACACATCGGACCAATACCTCTTCAGCACCGTCGCTAGGAGCCGAGTCGCAGCCTCGTCTGCCTGGGCCCCTTCAGGAAGATCCGGAATCCGTGTCCTCGCTTCGTCCCAGGCCAAGTCTGCGAAGGACAGCGTTAGTAGAATCCAACCTGGCTGTGACACGCCACGGTCAGCACCGAACTCGTGCTGGCGCCCACCCCACCATTTGACCAGCGAGTCCTCAAGGCGTCTTGCCGCCTCTGCGTCGCCGCGCGCCACCGCAGCCAGTAGCAGGCGTGCCGTTTCGTCGATGTGGACTGCATAGACCTTGACCCGAGTAACGTGAGCACGCCAAAGCTCGGCGCCGTGCAGGACCTCATCTTTGTTGATCCGGACGTGGATGCTCTCCCAGGAACCAACCCACCCTTGCACAGCGTCGCCGTAAACATTACGTAATGGCGGTGATAGGAGCTTGGGGAGATGCGGTTCTGACGCCAGTTCAGTCGTCGCACGACGACTCCACCAAAGGCCCAGGTGGTACATCGACAGGGTCGATGACAGCATCAACTCCACCAGCACGTCTGCTGGCTGCTCGCCCGCCCGATACATCAGCCGTTCGGACAGTCCTGCAGTGCCCTGGAGGAATCGGCCATCGTCTTCCAGTGCTGCCACAGCAGCCTCGGCAATGGCGCGGTATGGTTCCATCCAAGCTCGAACCATCCTGCGTGAGCCAAAGCCGTACGGGTCCGGGAGAAGGCTCATGTTAACGAGCTCACCATCGCTACTGCGAAAGCGAGCGGCGCGCAGTAGTCCTACGTGTACGTCGACAAGATCATTGAGCGCCTGCCTGAACCCGGGTTCGCGTCGAAGCTCAACTTGCGCCGCAGCTTCGCGTCCCAACTCATCCATGACTTCCACAGATGTGAACGGCATTGCAGATGCCCTAGGCTCTGCAAATCGGTAGGACACAAGAATGGCCGCGGTGGCAAGCCGGCTCGGGGGTTCTGCATCACGTACCCTGCAGAGGATTTGCTTCGCGTCGGGATCGCCGGGCGTACAGGGCAGTTCCAACAACGGGTACTTGCCCTGGGCCGCTTGCTGAGCGCGGATCCAGCTGCTGATTGCCCAGCCAAGAGGCTTGAAGTGAACGTCCCTGAGCTCCTTCGGAGATGAGAATTTTCGATTTATAACTGCGCGACCTTCGCCCATCGGGAACAGATAAACCTTCGTTGCGTCACTCTCGCTCGACGAGTCCCCACCCGGAACCCAGCCGCGCTCTTGTGCGTTCTGCAGCAGGAGTCCCATCGCATAGGCACGCACCTCACGAGGCAGCGTGACACACTGAGTGAGCCACTGCAATGTTTCCACCCGGCGTTCGTCCTGGAGGTATTGCGCGGTTCGTGCCAGGAACCAGCCGGTAAGGGATAGGTTCACGGCCAGCCAAGTTAGGTCGGCAACCATTACGGCCTGCAACTGCTGTATCGACATCCACGGCAGAGCGAGATACTGCAACGTCATCAAGAGCAGCAACGCAAACGAACTGGCCCCAGCGGGCTTGACACCGGTCTCGAGCAGGTAGGCCGTCAATGCGACCTTAGCTGTCGCTCGTCGTTGCAACAGGAAGGTCACGAACGAAATGACGAGAGGGTAGACAAGTGCCACCACCGTCGCTTGGACTGACCAAGCAGTGCCGAAGTAGGTCGGCAGGTCGGACTTCTCCCAGTTCTCCAGCGGAAAGCAGAGGTACGTACCCAAGGCCAACAATACTCCAGCGATGAATGCCCAGATTGCGGTCGCTGCCGACAGAAAAATCCAAGGATGTGCAGTAGCACCCAGCAAGAGGCGCTCAAACCACGAGTTCTTCCGGAGTTCCGACGCCGAGTCCTGCCACTGGCGTACGAACTCGTCAACGTGCCATGAGAGAGAAGCTAACAAGCGTCGTGGGGTGACCGCGACCACGACTCTCATCACGGCGGACAGCATCTGGTCAAACATAGTTCTTATAGCTCCTCCTACGACTCGGCAGTCATTAGCATAGTCGAACTAGTGCGCACCACCTCTGCGACACCTCCATTGCCGGTCTTACACTAGGTGCGCGCTACTGATTCGACCGGCAGCCTCAGGGCGGCGAGATCAAGGCAGCAGATGACAAGTCCCGAGTCAGGAGCAGTCGTTGCGATGGTCAAAACGAGCGACTGCTGTCAGCCTAATCGAGTCTTAGAGGTCGCTTGATTTATTGAAAAACTGTTAGTCTCAGGTCCGTGAATAAATTCAACAGCTTACGCCTTACTAACTGTTAGAGTCATTCAGAAACAACGATGGATGTGTGGTGTCCCGTTCTAACGAGGCTAAAGCCTTGGGCGTCAAAATGGGTGCACCTTGGTTCGAGTGCAAAGAACTTGCCGAGGAACATGGCATCTTGGCGATGAGCAGCAATTACGCTTTGTACGCTGACATGTCCAACAGGGTGATGAACATCCTGAGCGACTTTTCGCCGAATCAAGAGGTGTACTCCATTGATGAATGCTTTGTCGATCTGACCGGCACACCGAAACTGCGTGAAGTCAGTTACGCCATGCGGGAGCGTGTGGGCATGTGGACAGGAATGCCTGTGTGCGTAGGAATTGGGCCCACCAAGACGCTTGCCAAGCTTGCCAACCACGTTGCCAAGAAACACCCTCGATCATTGGGCGTTTTCAACTACAACGCGCTGACCGATGAACAAAAAACCAATTTGCTCAAGTGTCTGCCTGTAGAAGATGTTTAGGGAGTAGGGCGCAAGCTCACACAACGTTTGGCGAGCTATGGTGTGAGCACCGCGTTGGATTTACGAGATGCCCACATCCCAACTTTGCGCTCAGAATTTGGCGTGGTGATGGAGAAGACACAGCGCGAGTTGCAAGAGGTGCCGTGCATCAAACTGGAGGAGGTGCAGTCTGACAAAAAACAGATCATCTGCAGTCGTTCGTTTGGGCAGTCAGTCACCGACTTGAATGTGCTCAAGGATGCTATGTCGATGTTTGTAGCCAATGCGTGCGTCAAGTTGCGCGCCCAACAAGGTCAGGCCGCCATGATCCAGGCGTTCCTTTTGACCAACAGACACCGCAAAGATGAGCCGCAATACTCACCATCCATCACAGTGCCACTGCCTTACCCCACCAGCGACAGCCTGGAGGTCAGTCGCTGGGTTGATTACTTGGTCGGCAAGATGTTCAAGCCAGGCTACAAGTACAAAAAAGCGGGCATTGTCCTGAGCGGAATCACACCCGCTTCGCATAAACAAGGTGATTTGCTCGAAACCATCACCACCAGAAATGACAAGCTAATGACCGCGCTTGACGATCTGAACGTTCGATATGGTCGTGGCACTGTCAAAGTCTCAACCCAAGGCGCATACAAGCAGTGGCAGATGAAGCAAGAGCGCAAATCGCCCGATTACACGACCGACTGGTACTCAATTCCCGTCGTTTGAACAGCGCGCGCATTGCGTATGATGGAGCTACCTACAGCTACGGATCCACTATGTCTAACTTTGCCGCGCAACTGAAAACTGAAATTTCTCGCATCGCCAAAAAAGAATCTCGCGCAGAGACCCTCTCGTTGAAGAAGACGAATGCGCAATACCGCTCGGAAATCGCGGAACTCAAACGCCGCATTGCCAGTCTTGAGGCGGCCGTCAAACGTTTGGCCAAGGGCCAGCCTAAAGTGGCCAAGACCAACGAAGCACCCGATGAGACAAATGCATTGCGTTTTCGCGCAGATGGATTTGCAACTTTGCGCAAGAAGCTGGGACTCTCAGGTATGGAAATGGCTAAACTGCTTGGCGTTTCCAACCAATCGGTCTACCACTGGGAATCCGGCAAATCCAAGCCCCGTGCAGCGCAACTTGCAGCGATCGCAGCAGCACGTAAGCTTGGAAAGAAAGAAGCAGCAGCGAAACTTGCTCAGGTTTGATTTCTCGGGAAATCCACTGCCTATGGGCTGCAACCTTCAGAACTTGCGCGACCAATAGATGTTGGCCAACTGCCCGCGCACCCTCAGTGTCGGGTCGTTGAGCTTGTCCTCCAACTCCAAGATGGGGTTCTTACCTGTGGTGTAGACCTTGCCATCTGCAATCGACAGGACATAGCTCAGCACCAAGTCTTTGAACGCCCGTTTGGCCAGACTGGCGATCTCCAGACTTTTACCTCCCGAGACCCTGTCCAGTAATGCTCCTGCAGCGATACCTGGCTCGAACCAAGCCTCCCTGGCCAACGCAATCCCTACAATGGCCTCGTGCTGTGCAGCCATGAGCTCGACGCGTGCAGGCAATCCATCGGTGTTCTCGGGCATGGGCGGCAGTTGCCATCCCCGCAACCAGAACTCCAGCATGAAACGAAGGCGCAACACGTCCAAACGAATCTGGTTGTCGATGCAGGAGACAGCATCCTCGAAGGTCAATTCGTTGGGGTTTCGGCAGAAGAAAAAACTCACAGCCCTGACTTGTGTGGCATCCGAAACGCAAAACTCCTTTTGATTGGGGCCGGCAAACAAGTGCTCTGCATAGCCAAAGATCAGAAGAAAAGCGTCGCGTTCGGGCCCTTCCTCGAAGTCTTCGTGCGTTATGTAGACTTTTTCCGATTTCGCTGCCGCTGCTCGTCCTCTTGTGCCGCCAACTTTTCCTTGAGCGAGTCGAATAATTGCGCTTTCGGCGTCAGTAAGCTCAAGATCAAGTCCCTGTGAGCCGCCTTCAGGGTCCGATAAATCCAGATGAGCAGATTCGCTGCTGGTGCTCCCAGACCCGCCAAAATCGAAATCCCCAAAGTCCGCGTCGCTGAAGCCAGCAGCAAGATCAGGATCAAGACCGCAAAGCCCGATATCAGCGTGATCAAGGTTCCCAGCTCCATCGTGTGTTCCTTTTTTCATCATGACAGTTCGCTCAAATGTCGTTGGGTGTATCGGCAGAGGCTTCTTTCATCACGGATTCAACCGTGGTGCTTCCTGACTCGGTACGTTTTTTGGGCTCGACTTTTTCTTGCTTAGCCTTGGGTGCGCGTCGGTTTCGCGCTTCCTGAATGAACTTATCCACTCGGCCAATGGCATCAAAACTGTTTTCGCTGCTGACGGTGATACGCGAGTGGTTGATCTTGATCGGACCAATAGCACTCTTGGTTGCCTCATCCAGTGAAATCATCGGAACGCGAATGTTCCACACTCGCGGCGAGCGAAGAACGATGCATTCACCCGGTGCAAGTCCTTTGATTTGGTCAGGGTGCACCAATGGTTCTTCTTGTTCTCGGAAAGCTTGCGACTGCCCGGCCGAGTCCGAAAGATTCTTGTTGGGCCCAATGCTCATGGCCTGGGCGGATGCGGAGCTGGCCTCGGTGCTTGTTTCACTGGCTGTAGACCGGCGTGTCATCCCAATGAGGTCCGATGCCGCCATGGCGGTGTCTTGCGATGAAAGCCTGAAGAAGATCTTGAGCTCAGTGTTGGCCATGATTCGCTCTTTGAAGTCTTCCGAAATATTGGACAAGCCCGAATCAGTTTGTATGGCGGGCAAGAGCGCTACCCTGGCGGAGCGTGCCTGCTCAAACATGACGGCCAAAGTTTCCGTTGAGTAACTGGACATCTCATCCAAGAAGGCCAGGAAAGGAATTTCCGGTCTGTCTTGCTTGTTCATCTGCAGCCATGAAATGGCAGTTCTCAGGTCGGCAATGACAATCTTTCCGAGGTTCTGGGCTGCAACGTCCTTGCCCATGGTCGGCAAGGCGACGTAGACGATCTTGTTGTCCCTGATGGCGTCGTACATCTTGACCTCGGGGTCATAGCTGTTGAGCACGGGTCCAAAGCGCCCCGATCCGAACTGGTGCATCCGTGCGCCAATGCCGCCAAGGGTTTCTTTCAGGCGTTTGATGTCGATGCCGAGTGTTCCAGGCTCTGTTGCAGCACCGAAGCCATTGTTTTCACGGGCATATTGCTCAAGGAAAATCGACAGGTTCTTACGGGTGAGCGAGTCTGGTGATGAAAGCTGAACGCGTTGGAGCAGGCTGTTGAGTACGCCTTCATTCATGGTCAACAGGGCCAGATCGAGGAAGTTGTAAGCCATCCCGGTGACGCGGTTGTTGTCGACATGGTTTTCCGGAAGGCCCTTGCCTTTGCACGCTTTCATCCATTCGGCCACTTGTTCTTTTGTCGATTCCTGGAGCGCCGAAATGAAACAAACCAGCGCGAGAGCGGAACTGGACTTGTAGAAGTCGGCCCCGGCTGAGGTCGAAGTCGATGGGATGAGGCTGATGATTCGCGCAGCCACCTCATCGGGATCGCCATAAAGGATGGGGTTGTAGGTATTGGATGCCTCAGGACGGCCAGGGTTGACCACCAGAAAGTCGTGCCCGCGACCACAATAAACAGCGAACTCGTAAATCTCCTGAATGTTGTCTTCGTCCAACTTTCCGTCAATGAACAACAAACCGCCGCCTCGCTCAATTTGCTGAAACATGAGGGTCTTGCCGAACACGGACTTGCCCATACCGGTTTGTCCCTCAATGATCCCGTGGCGTACAAGATCGCTGTCGCTGATGAACAAGGGTGAGCCGTCGTCTGTGCAGTAGCCAAACAAGAGGCCAGGCTCACCGGGCTTATAAGCGGGTGGGTCTGACGATTCCACCTGGCAGGAGGAGGGAAGGACAAACTCCAGGCGGTGTTTGCGCAACGCTGAATAGGCCAGTTTGTAGCTGGAATAACCCGCGATAGACAAAAGTACCGTCCGTGCGGTGAGGCCCAAAGCAAAGGGCAAGTTGTCAATGGCGGAGGCCATAGGGGGAAAAACCGACATCAAGCCAGTTGCGAGCGCCAAAAGGTGCGGAGTGTCCTCTTTGCCGCCAATGGGTTCAGAAAACAAAGCGGAGAGAGACTTCATCACTTCAGCTGCTCCAGAAACTTCACCAGAGACTTCGCCTGACCGCCAAAAATCTGAACCCCGTTCGTCTCTCGGGCCTCATTGGTTTTGGCCATGGGGAGCCAAACCACCGGGATGGCATAAAGACAGTGAGCAGCCTTCCTTGCTTGAACAAGGTGCGCTTTGCTGACTTTGCACGGTTGCTCAATGGACTTGATCTCCAGCGCAAATTTCACGCCGGACAGGATCAAGACGGCATCCGCATCGCCACCGTAGGGTAAAGGCACGCTTTGAATGAGACTGGCATTCGTGCGTCCAGTCACGATCTTTGAGAGCTGGACCAAGGCCTGGATCTCCACGCGCTTGCCACGGGATCGACGAATGAATTGGCTCCAGTGCCATACGGTAAAGCCGCTGCACAGGGCTGCCGCGATCAAGAATGCCTGCAGGTGACCACGGGTAAATAAAAAGTGCCACGCCATAACCAAAACGACCAGTCCATAGAAGGTCCAGATCAAATTGCTGGTCCAAGGGCGAAACTCCCCTGGCGATTTTTGGGTGGCCATTTAAATATTTATAGTACGTTTGTTTGCTTGCATGTTGCAAACACTATACCATTAGGGCATTCGAAGAACAGATGGCCGGACCCGCTCCACCCAGACATCCATGAATACGCCACGCTTAAACAACCGATTTGCTGGACTCGACAAGATGCTGCGCGCATCCCCGTTGCCAGCAATGAGCTTGCCCGATCAAGAACACCAAAAAAGATTCATGGAACAGGACGCATTGCTTGCTAGATGCAAACAATTGCTCGATCGACTGCCCGGGGACGCTTTAGAGCTTCAATGCTTGAAATCTGATCTCCAAGACCACTTGGGCACATCTTCTGGACTTGAGCGCAAAACCACGAAGAAAGAAGCCGTCATGGCGCGGGGACAACAGGTCTCAGCTTTGTCCAGACACAACGCTTGAGCCTTGAAGTCTTTGCCCATGAGAACTCTTGTCCAAATCATGGCGCTGGCCCTGGCTTTTGCGTGCTCCATGTCGGCAGCCCAACAAAACAGAACTCAGGCCCAGGGCGATGGGCTGTCCATTGGGAAAAGCTTGCTCAATTCAGGCCCGTTAACACCAGCGGCGCAAGCGAGCACGGCAACGGCGCAGGGATCACAAAACGTCTGGGGAGAGGCCTATCAGGGACAGGCCGATGCCGCTCAAACAGGCAAAGCCACATCAGGGTCACTGTTTGGCGTTGGCAACCAAGCTCGATCACAAACGAATGCCAGTTTTCAGGGGTATTCCAACAATCGGGGCGGCCAAGCCAACGATGCCGTCTATTTCCTCGACCGAAACCCGGTGTTGAAGCCCAATCTATCGCCCCAAGACCCGCTGTTCAGCACGGCCAATTTGAACCCACCTGCAGAATTTGCATCCAGCACGAGCAAAACTTGCAAGCAAGAGATTGTCAAAACGACACTGAATGCGCTGGAGGAGTACCACTGCATCCAATCCTTTGATCCCTATGTCATCACATGCTCAACCCAAACGAATGTGGTGGCAACGGGCACACAACTCCAATGCCAAAACAGGTATTTCAAGTGCATCCCTACAGCCGATGCTTGCTGCAACATCCAAATAGCGTGCAATGAAAGCAACGCCACAGCAACGATCACCTACCAAGATTGCTGTGGGCACCAATTCACGACACACGTTGCCAATGCGGATTTACTCAGAAATGGCATAGCCATCAATCCTGGCGGAGCAAACCTTCGCTGCGATGCAAGTGGTTCATGCGTTGAAAATTTTGTGAATTACTACTGCAATGACCCAAGCAGTCCCACGGGATATTTTCCTGCTGTCAATTCGTTCAGCCTGGGCGTCAAGAAACTATTTACCGCCACACAGACAAGCAACTGTGGACCACTTGAAGGATTGGCGGCTCCATGAAAAAGCTGATCATCTTGATGCTCGCTTGGGTGGACCTTGCTGTCAGCGCTCAAGGATTGCCGATTCGACCCAACACCATCTACTGCAACAAAGGAAGCGTTGCCCATCCAGCAAGCTATTGCGCAGATTCAACGCCTTGCAAGTCAGTGGATGGAGGAACGTACTGCCTGGCTGGGACAACGAATCCGCCAGCAGGCGCAACCGTCGGCACGGCAACATGCTGGTCCATGGCCACAGACTACACCTGCATGGAATACAAGGACGGGTGCACCAGCTACTCCAGCAATGCCGACTGTAAAGAGATTGGAACGGCCGCCTGCACGCGTGATGCTCAAGGCCAACCCATGCTGAGTACACACCCTAAAGCCGGCCAATGCCAGTCACACACACGAACATTTTCTTGCAAAGATCCTAGAAAAGAAGGAAGCGACTACACCGTCACGACGGAATGTGAAACCAACAGCATGCAAAACGGGCTGGAATGGACGGTCAAGACAGAATCCATGACGAATGACTTCATGAGTGCCGTGACGGGGCAAGAAATCGCCAGGCAAATCGCCGTCTACGGCCAAAAGGACAACAACGGTGTAGGAGCATTGTTTCCAGGTGAGTCATTGAGTTGTCGTGACGGTTACTTCGGTCTGAAGAACTGCTGCAAGTCCAAGGGCGGAGGAGGGGTGACCAACAGCAGTTGGGCACAAAGCCTTGGAATGTCAGTTGCAGCAGGTGCATTCAAGCAGGGCGCTGGCTACACTGTCTCAAAGGGCTCCGGCTTCGTTTATGACTCCCTCTACAGCAGCGCCCCTCAATATTTAACGCCAGGTGTGGAGACATTTTTCGACAGCGCCATCTCAAACTCTTGGCAAAGTGCTGGATACGGCGCTTTCGGTATCGGCACGACTGCAGATGCTGCGGCGGGATTTTTTGCAAGCAGCAGCAGCTCAGTGGCCATCGGCAACACCGGCCTGTATTTCAACCCCTACGCTTTGGCCGCAGCTGTGGCCATCCAATTGGTCATGGAGGCGCTGTCCTGCACGCAAGACGAAGAGGACCTGGCCAAAGCCCGAGCAGAAAACCTGTGCGTTGAAATAGGGACCTATTGCTCAACGCACTTGAGAATTTTGGGTGTGGTGGTTGCATGCCTGGAAGAAACCACCTCGTTTTGTTGTTACAACTCACTTTTGGCCAAGGCCATACAACAAGGTGCTCACAGCCAGCTGGGTTTGAGTTGGGGATCGCCTCAAAGTCCAAATTGCACGGGTCTGTCACCGCAGCAACTCACCTCCATTGATTTCAACTCGCCACAAATGCAGCAAGCATTTGCACCCTTCAAAGAACAGATCATGAAAAACATGCAAGGTGGTGTGGGCGCAGCCATTGCAAATGGCTCCGTCCAATCCAGCATCTCACATAAATCTTCAACTACGGCAGCGGCACTATGCGAGCAGCGTAAAAAATCCGACCCTACAACTGTGTGCAACTGAAAAATGAAACACCTACATAACTTTGCGGTCATCGCTATTTTGGCTGTGACCACCTCATCCGATGCATCGACAGTCGCTTCGGCTTTTATGAAGCGAGAGAACCGACTCGGATGCGCGACGATCCAATCGGTGCGACCGCTGAATCAAACGCCACTGTACGACTTTGAGTATGAACGCAGCGTAGGCGGCTCAGGAGGAAGTTCAGAACTGGCCATCGCAGCGGTCGGTCTAGGCTTGCTGAACGCAGCCACAGCAGGGGTAGCTTCACTCGTGGTTGATGCCGTACGGGACCCATCAAAACCACAGACCGGTGTGAAACCTCCAACGGATGGGGTATGGCGACACGTCAAAGCCGTTCAAATCAAAATGGACGATGGTGCCATCATGAACCTGCCTTTGGTCGCCCCTCATGGATCGCTGGCTCCAAGTTATGAGGCCGGCTCACGGGTGCGTGTCTTTTGGCTCCCAGAGCGCGACAGCCTGCAGTTGACCCTGACAGGACGCACGCCATTGCCAGATGACAAAAGCTACAACGCCTGGTGCTTGCGTGCGGTGCCTCAAGATCGTGCGGTGGAAATTTTTAAGGCCGCGGCCTCTTTGGTCAAAGAAGAATTGATCAGGCCGTGACGGATCGAAGGCAGACGACCCCTTGTTGACTTGTCCATGCCTTTAAGGCGGGGGCGCGAAAGCCCCCTGGAACCCGTAGGGGCGATATTGCTCAGAGAGGCATTCCAAGATGCACTTTGATGGCATCCTCTACGGCGAGCATGTCCGCCTTCCCAACGCTGCCCAGCTGGCTTTTTAGCCTGGTTTTGTCAGCCGCCATGATCTGGTCGGCCATGGCTTTGCTGGCCTGTCCATCCACGTTTACCAGTGCCTCGCCTGGGTAGGTCCTGCCCGTGTTGCTCGTCAAAGGCACCACCACAACCCTAGCCAGGTTTCGATTTGCCGCATCGTTGCTGACGATGACCGCAGGGCGGGTTTTCTTGATTTCCGTGCCCAGCGCCGGATCGAATTCAACCCACCAGACTTCACCGCGCTTCATTGGCCATGTCCTTCGAGAGTGCGTTGGTCCATTCCATCGCCTCTGCTTCACGGGTTTTGTCTTCGGCCATGGCTTTGTATCCGTCATCGAGTGACTTGCCCAAGACGTGAGGGCGCAGCAAGTCCTCAATGAACTGGCTCATTTTGCGCTTGCCAATCGTGCGCCAAAGGCCGTCGTAGACCGCCTCATCGAGCGTGATGGTCATTTTCTTGTGCATGGTCGTCCTTAAACACGTTATACGTATACATTATACGTCCAGACGCCCAAATCGGCATAGGGGGCCGCAATTATTGCAGCCGCCCCTGCCTCACCAACGGGCATGCGGGTCAAAGCATGGATCACTTTGCCGTGGCGATCGGTTTTTGCATCTGCCCAATGCGAAGAGCAAGACTTGTCTTAGCCATCCAACAAAACCAAGTAGGTAGCTTTTTCAAAAGTGACGTGATACGATATTTGCAACAAGTAGAATTTATTCGTGTTTACAAATCTTATTGCCTTAACTTCGACCCTTTTTCTGATGCCAGCATGGTCGCTGACGCCAGAAGAATTGATGGCACGCGCCATGCGCGATGGCAAGGCGTCTGCAGAACTGACAGGGCCACTGGCCGATGCGATCAAAGCCAAGACACGTTCAAAGGCAGCGACGCAGGCAACGTTCGAAAAAGGCGGCGACGCCGGGGATGGGTGCAAGTTTTTCATCTCAACGGTTGTGCAGTCCGATATCCCCAGCACAAAGGGCGACATTGTTGGTGACTACGTCACAGTGGCCCGCACCAAGGTCTGCCCCAAAACCGGCCAGCATCCGCCCGAAATCCTGGATTGCAAAGTGGGGCCGCATTCGTGCATGCCCGCCAAGGCATCCTCAACCCCCAAGACCCCATGAGCGCGCGGGCCACTGAAATGAACCAAATCCGAACGAAATTTATCCTCGTTTCTGCCAGCGCACTGGGTCTAGCGGGTTGCGCCATGCTGGGTCACGACAAACCTCGGGCTGAAACTCGGACGAGTACCGCAGCATCGGTACCGATTGATCCGCGCAAAGTCGAGGTGGCCCAAAGAGCGCTACCGACAAGAATTGAAAACACCAGTCAACCCGCGCACTACCAGCACGTCTATATCGACCGACGGGATGAAAAGTCACGCAGTGTCCAAACGATCAGTCTCGACGATGCAATCAAGAGTCAAGTTCTGGCTTCATCTGAATTTGAGGTTAAGGCTCTGGATACGGTGAATTCCAAATCACTCCAATGGATTGTTTTGGACAGAGGATTTGGCCGGCCCAGCGAACTTGAAGGGGTAGGGGGGTCGTTCGTGAAGACCAGTACCTTAGCGGATGTCTTCTTCGGTGTGGGTCAGTCAGACGTGACTGATCAAGATACCGTCAAGACCTTAACCAAGATCGCCAGCAGGCTTGATGGGGTGTTTCATGTGGTGGGCTACACCGATGAGACAGGCGCGGAAGTGAAAAACAAAGCACTCTCCCTTGCGCGGGCAATTGCTGTCAAAGACTTGTTGGTCGCCGGTGGCGTCAACCCTGACCGCATCGATGTCGTCGGTGCAGGCGTCTCCCGCACTTTCCCAACTTTGGAAGCCAACCGCCGGGCCTCCATTTCTTTCAGGGTGCTCACCAAATGAAATACGTCAAGATTCCGCGCCACATCGACTCCATCCCCCAAATCTTCTTTTGGGAAATCGACGAGTTCCTGATCTTGGCAACCTGCATGGGGGGTGGGGTCATGTTCGGGGGTCTGAACACCGTCATTGGTCTGCTCATTGGGATCTTGGGTGCTGGCCAGTTCAAAAAGTACAAGGCCGGCGGATTACCAGGGCAACTCAACCACCTGGCTCACTGGAAAAACATTCTCAATCTCAACGCAGTCTTCATTCGCAGCGGCGAACGTCGTCTGTTCAAGTGAGCGGCCATGATCAACCAACTTTACTCATCCAGTCTCTCATCCTTAAAAAAAAGGGAAGCGTTGCTGGGGCTTACTTGTGCAGCACTGGCCGTCGCACTTTTGATTGCTGTGTCCACCCTGACGCAGCGTCGAGACAGGATCATCATCGTGCCCCCCGGCCTAACCGGACCAGTTGCTGTGGATTGGGGCAAGGCCGACTCCGAGTACCTCAAAACCTTTGGTTTGTTCTACGCAACATTGCTGGGAACGATCACGCCGAGAAACGCCGAGTACGTGGCAGACCGGCTCTCTGGAATGACATCTGCGGCCTCCTATCCCAGCATTCGTAAATCGATCTTGGCAACAGCCAAAGACCCATCATTCATCAACAGTGGCTCCGCAACCAACTTCATCGCCAACCTCGTTGTTCATGACAGCGAGGGCGGATCTATTTTTGTAGTCGGAGAACACAGGGTCTACACCGGCTTTGGCGTCCCAAAGATCTCAGCCCTGGTTTATGAGATGGACATCCGCATCGTCGAAGGCCGCCCCGTTGTGGACTCTGTCACCAACTACCCAGGTACGGAACCCCGCACGAAGCAGTGGAAAACCTCACACCCCGGGTGGGATAAACCTCAGGAGCAAAAATGATCATGAAGTACAGCTTCATCGCCGCCACCGTCTTTGGCAGCACACTGGCTTGTGCTCAGCCTGAAGTTCGTAACAACCCTCAAGGCCAAGAAGTTGCGCTCCAGCCACAGATCATCCTGCTCAAAAAGTCCAGTGAGCCAACACTCTCAGTCACAACCCAGTCTGCAGGGACTGGGGCAAGCGTAAAACTCTCAAATACACCCAGGGTTCGTACTCAGGATTTGCCCGGTGTAGGCACCCTGCCTGGCGAGCCCTCCGATTTAAGGATCAAGTCCATTCAAGTTGGAACGGACCGCAACGAACTCGTCTACATCTCACAAGGACAACTCAATAAGATCTCCACGCCCTTTGAGGCACCTCAGATCATTGATTCGACCGGCGCAACGCTAAAAGCCGTCGGCCAGGACCTTTTCATTCAACCTTCGAGCGACAAGCCGCTGACGGTTTACATCACCAACGGTGGTCAAGGCCAATCCATAGGCCTGACGCTGGTGCCTCGAACAAACCTGCCAGCACAGTCACTCGTGCTCCAACTCGATGCCCCCGCAGGATCCCCGGCCGTCAAGGCAGAGGTCGAGGAAATCGTTGCAAGTGACTATGTCTCGCGCATCACCGCTCTGGTACGAACTCTGGCTTTAGACCGTACGCCAGCGGGTTTCACACGAAGCCGTCTCCCCACAGCGGTGGTGTCAGGCCGTGAACTCGTGATTGAGCCTCAGCACAAATACGCGGGGTCCAGCTATGACCTCTACAGCTACCGAGTCAAGTCCGTTTCGCAGTCACCACTGGAGATGCGCGAAGAGGCCTTTTACTCAGAGGTGGTGCGAGCTGTAGCCTTCTATCCCTCGGCGTTACTCCAAGCGGGTGAAGAGACATTTGTATTTGTCATCGCCGATCGTCCAGCCAAGGAAGGCCAAAAATGAGCGCATCGGCAGATCAAAAGCAGTCTATCGGCGAGCGCTTCCGAGCCATGTCGACTGGCGCGCGAACTGCCATTATTGGCGGTTGTGTGGTCACTGCACTTTTTGGACTGGGGACTGCATTCACCGAAAACGGACCCGGTTCACAGCGCAGTGCAGCGAGTCCTCAAAGAGAGCCCGTGACGGTCTTCAATCCAGGCAGCTCCAACGCGACCGAGGCCCTCGCCGCCAACCTGGAAGCCGCGCGCAAACAAATCACAGACCAACAGACCAAAATTTCCTTGCTGGAGGAGTCCGTCTCTCAAGCACAGAAGCAATCGAATGGGCCCGATGGCCAGTGGAGCGAGATCGGCAATCTCACAGCTCAGCTGCAGGCTCTGCAAGAGCGCGTCAATGGCATGGGCGCGAACGCGACCGGCAGCGTGGAGAGTTCTGCCGCAGTTGGGCGGATACCTTTGGCCAAACCGGCAAACGGCCCCGACCTGAGTAAACCCTTGCCCGCATCCGAAATGGCTACTCCCAATGCCCCCCCTCCTGCCCAGGTCCCATCCATTCAAATTGTGGGTGGTGAGCGAAAGGCCTCCACCAAAACGGAGGACGCCAAGAAAGAAAAGCCCGCCGCCTATGTGCCCTCGGGCTCTAATTTCGAAGCGGTGTTGCTCAATGGCATGGATGCCAGCACTTCAATAGGTGCGAACCGCAGCCCCACGCCTGCATTGCTCAGGGTCAAGACCGATGCGATCTTGCCAAACCTGTTTAGCTTCAACGTCCGAGAGTGCTTCATTTTGGTGGGTGGCTTTGGAAACATGTCCAGCGAAAGGGTCGAAATGCGCACCGAGACCATGTCCTGCATTGCCGAGAGCGGCGAGGTCTATGAAGGCAAGATCGAGGGATACCTGGTCGGCGAAGACGGCAAAGCGGGAGCACGCGGCCGAGTGGTCAGCAAACAAGGCGCACTCTTGGCCAAGAGCTTTATGGCCGGCTTTGTAGGTGGCCTTGGAGGTGCCTTCGCTCCTCAACCGGTCCAGTCGCTGTCGCTAAGCGGCGGCTCCACCCAGCAGTACCAACTGCCGAACCCCGATCAGGTGCTCGGATCGGGTCTGGCCACGGGCTTGAACCGAAGTTCTCAGGCCCTGGCCAATTTTTACATCAAGCTGGCCGAGCAAATGTTCCCCGTCGTCGAGCTCGATGCAGGCCGCAAGATGACGATCATTTTGCTCAAGGGCGTAGAGCTCAAGATGGACAAAAAAGGCTAACCCGCTTTAGCTATCCATCACAGTATTTGCAACATAACTTTATTCAATCGATCATGACAAAGATTCAATACTTAACTGTCCTCGCGGTGATCTTGACCCTCACCGGCTGTGCCTCTGCATTGAACACGGCTGGCAGTGGTGACTATGGTTGCCCAGGCATGCCCACCGGTGTTCTTTGCAAAACCCCAGCTGCTGTCTACAAGTCCACCCACCTGGACCCTAAGCCCACAGATTTCGACTTGCCCATCCATGGCGCGCTGTCTAGCGAGGCGGCCAAAAGTCAGTCAATGCCCGTGGCCAGCACGCAGGCTGGCTTTGTTGATATCCAAGCAGCTGCCAGCAAGTTCATCGCTGGCCCTCGTCCTGTACGTGAGCCTGCACGCATCGCAAGGATCTGGATTGCTCCCTGGATAGACAAACAAGACAACCTGCACCTTGCGCAAACCCACTTCACAGAGATCAAGCCGCGCACTTGGACTGTGGGCAGGCAAGAAGCCATTTCTGGCGGCGGCTATGTCATCCCCTACAAGGCGTACGAGGCCATCGGCGCAAACGGAGAAAAGTTGCGCTCCCAAGAGCAAGTTCGCCCTGCGCCTGGCTCGCCAGTGTCTCCCCCCAACACCAGCGCCCGAACGGCTCGCGAGGTGGAAGACCTGGTCCCACCGCCAAACTGAACAACTGAATGCGCGTGTTCACGCACGCACATGAGAGGAGGGCAGTCTTCCTCTTTTTCGTAGTCCGGCCGTGAAGCTTGCATCCCAGATGCCCACCTCAGGTCATTCGCAACATCAACCATAGGTAATTCCATGAAAAACCCAAAGATCGAGGCCCTGACTTATGGAGCCGCTTTTCTCATGCTCGTCAGTGGTGCTGTCATCGCTGGCACCGACGCCACGTTCGGCACAACTGCGGGCGCAGGCCCCGTTGGAACGTTGACCACCTGGCTCACCGGCTCGATGGGGCGGATGTTTGCCATTGGTGCCTTGGCCGTGGGGCTAGGCATTGGCATCGTCAAGCAATCGGTCATGTCAGTGGCCATTGGCGTCGGTATTGCCCTCGCTGCATCGGCCGGCCCGACGGTTCTTGGGGCAATTTTCTCGGCCGCTATCTAAACGGTACCAGGCACGGCCAAGGGGCGCAATCATGCGTCGGGGCTGTGCACAGTTCAACTCAGCAACCCGGGCATCATCTCCATGCGTGACGGCAATTACGACCCCCTGGACAGTCTTTTTTCGACGCAGTTCTATGACGCAGCCGCCGCCGTGTTTGGGGGCAGCAAACCGGGCGATAAAAACACTTATTACGGGGCTCTCTGGGTAGGTGAGCCTCTCACCGGCTTGGGAGAATCCACACTGATCTCTCTGCAATCAATGCTGGCGGGCGCATTTCCTGCGGGCTCAGTCATGCAATTCATGCTCTTGGCGACACCAGACATTGAAGAGACGATCAATGGCTACCGGGTGCGCAAAGACGATGCATATCACCCTCTTTTGGCGGAACTGGTCAATCGGCATGCTGATTTGATCTCTGACGGGATTCAAAAGCCGCTGGTCAAAGCCTCAGGGTTGTTGCTCCACAAAAAAAGGCTTGTCGTATCGCTCAAGTGCGAATACGAGAAGGCCTCTCCTGCCCATGTGGTCGATTTCTGTGACAACGCCTCTAAATTTGAATCCACGTTGCGTGCAAATGGCCTGGGCGTGATCCGCACGGGGCCCGCAGAATTTCTGGGGCTGTGCCGACTCATCACCCACATCTACGAAGCGCCTGACGTTCGCTATGACGAAAACCTACCAATCAACGAGCAGGTGTTTTATGCCGGTGATGAGGTCATTGTTCGCAAGGACCATTTGCAGTTCAACACAGGCGCAACAGAAGACAAACACTTCAGCATGGCTGCCTTATCGCCAAAGTTCCTTCCGCATGAGTTCCATTTGGGGCTGATGAATTACCTCATCGGTGATCCGAGGGGTATGGCCAATCAGTTGAGAAACCCCTTCATGATGGTTTTGACGCTGTACTTCCCTGATCAGCTTCAGAAAAAGCAGGACATAGAGCGCAAGGCCTCTTGGATCAACCACCAACTCTTCGGGGGCAGCACAAGCAAGTTTTTGCCAAGGCTCGTGATGAAGAAAGAGGGATTCGATACGCTGCAAAACGAAATCGAGTCCAACAGTGCTGTCCTGGTTGAAGCCTCATTCACGCTCTGGCTATACGGCAAAAAACCTCAGGAGGTGAAGGCACTGGCGGAGGATGTGCGTACCTATTGGGCGTCCCTTGGCTTTGACATGCGCCCAGACAAAATCATCACGGATGTACTGCTGAGTGAATCCCTTCCTCTGAACCCCACCCGCAATTCATCACGAGGCCTGTCGAGGACGCACACCATGTCCAGTTCCCAGGCTGCGCAATTCATGCCGCTGATCGGGGAGTGGCGTGGCTCGGACCAGCCCACAGTACTTTTGACTACCCGCAGAGGGGAAGTCGGGGGATTTGACCTGTACAACTCTTCATCCAATTACAACGCGGTACTGGTAGCCCAAGCAGGTTCAGGCAAATCATTCTGGACACAACGCTTGATCACCGACTACTTGGCTGAGGGTGCGAAAGTCTGGGCTATTGACTCAGGGCGCAGTTATCAAAAGCTCGCTGCGGCAGTAGGTGGAACTTTCATGGAGTTCTCGCCCGAGTCGGATATTTGCCTGAACCCCTTCACTGCCTTTCTGCCAGAAAGGGGAGGAGAAGACAAAAAAATCAACGACGACCTGGACATCATCACGTCGCTTGTCGAGCGAATGGCCGCTCAGCGGGACTTGCTCTCGGATCTGGAGATGGAAATTGTCCGCAAGGCCATTCGGCAGTCTTTCACGGAAAACCACGGCCATACAACGATCCAACACATCTCGGATTGGCTCGCTGCCCAAACGGGCGACACGCGGGCTCGAGACCTGGCACTGCGCCTAGACAGCTTTGCTTATGGCCAGTATGCGCGGTATTTCAATGGCCACAGCAACGTGAACATGAGCAACGACTTCGTGGTCCTGGAGCTCGATGACCTGAAAAATCAGAAGCAACTCCAACAGGTAGTCCTCTTGCAGCTTGTGGCTCAGATTACGAATGAGATGTACCTGACGCGTGGTCGCAAAAAGATCCTGGTCATTGACGAAGCATGGGCGATGCTGGACGACCCCATCATGGGCAGAGCCATGGAGGCCGCCTTCCGCCAGGCCAGAAAACACGACGGAGCCGTTGTCGTGGTCACCCAAGGCATTGCTGATCTCTATGGCTCACCAGCCGCAAAAGCCATGATCGATAACGCCGCATGGCAACTCATCCTGGCGCAAAAAGCCGAAGCCGTAGACAACGTCTTCAACTCAGGAAAGCTCGTAATCGATGCCTACAGCCACCAGATGCTCAAAACGGTGCAAACCATTCCTGGTTCTCATTCCGAAATCATGGTGATGGGCAATGGCGGGTGCGGCATTTTTAGGTTGATCGTTGATCGTTTCACTCAGGCCATGTACTCAACGACAGGCCGCGAACGCAACCAGGTCCTCAACGACATCGAAAACGGGGTTGACGTGATTGAGTCATTGCAGCGTTTGATCGTCGGCGAGGACAGCTTCGATCGCGTCAAGAAGATCGAAATGCTGATCGAAGAAGCCATGAGATTGGGCAGGAGCAAAGAGGAGGTGTCACGCATGGTCCAAAACGCAGCTCAAAACGTCGAAAGCCAGCTGAAACAAGAACGGGCCCAAGTCTGAGCCAAGAAAGTATTCAACACGCAAGGAACGCAGATGGAAGAGTCACCAATCCCCCTCCCAGACCACTCGGTCAGCCTCGCAACGGTTCTCACGCTGTGCGTGCTCACCTGCATCATCACCCTGATGGCCGTGATCTTTGGCCCACCGATTGCAGCAAAGATTGGCGTGACTCGCTTTGCAGGCAACGAAGTTGGCTCCAAAGTGGTTTCTTTGGACTTCGAGCGACTTTTGGCAGCGGGTCTGAAGCGGGCCATGCTCAATCCAGCCGTTGGCCCAGAAGTAGAAGCACAGGCTCTGAAATTCAACGCTGAAGTAGCCAAGATTGTTGATCGGTATGCCGCAAGCGGTGTGGTGGTGATCAACCATAAGGCCCTGATCACTCCAACGCCTCTTGCGGACATCACCGACAGAACCATCAAGGAGATGGGACTGGCTCCCTGATTCCATGTTTTCACTCGCCTACAAAGATCATGCTGCCCGGGCCCTTGCGCGCCTGCAGTTTTTGGTGGAAGTGCCAAGACGCGATCTTCAAAGGGCGTTGCTGGTGGCGATGGTAATTGGCTTCTTTGGCTGGGTTTTCAACACCCGGTTCGGGCTATTTTTGGATGTCGCAGAGACACGGTGCATGCCCGAAAGGCTTTATTTGGGATACCCAATGGCTCGGAATATTCAGCGCGGTGATGTGGTCAGTTTCAAAGCGGACAACCGGATGATGTTCGATCTCATGACAGGTTATCGAATTACCAAGATCGTTGCCGCCATGCCTGGGGATCACGTGCGCTCATCGGAGGCTGGTGTTTTCATCAACGGTCAGAAGGTGGCAGAACGTCACCCCCAATCGTTGGATCGACTTACACAACTCAACAAAGTCCCCATCGACCTTGATCGCGTTCTGATGGCAGGGGAAATTTTCGTATTGGGCACCTTGCCGCGCTCGTTTGACTCACGCTACTGGGGCGTGATGCCCGAGGCCAGAGTGGACAAATTTGTGAAGGCACTTTTGTGATTCCCCAATCAAAGTCCATTTTTCTGCTCGGTATAGGCCTGGCCATTGCATCAGGCGCAAGTTCGCAATCTGTTCGACCTTCTCAATTTGAGCCCTTCAAGGGTGATGGTTACTACTGGTACAGGCAAGAGCCGGAGCCTGAAGCACAGCCGCCCAAAAAAAGAGCCACCGAAGTCTGTTGTATCGGTGGTCAAGACAGGTCCCAAGCCCCTATCGATGGAATGGATGCGCGAGAACGCGCCAAAACTGCTCGACATAGCAGCCAACAACCCAACACATGAAAATGTGGCGAACTACATGTACGCGCAGCGCGTGATCTTGGACCGCTCGCAGAACTTTTCTGAACAGGTCAAGGCAGTGGTGGCCATGGACCCCTTTCTTGATGAGAACAACCGCGTCCCGATTGCACAGTTTGCCCAGCCAGGGTTCCTCAGGGCCGTGAAAAAAGGGCAAGAAGAGGTTCTTCAGCACTTGGCTGGCAAGGCAGGACTTTGGGTATTTGTCGATGCCCCACACAAATGCTCTGCCTGTGAGGGTTATGTGCGTGATGTGTTGGTGGGCAATGGATCTGCCAAGGGCGTGGCCAATCAATACGGATTTAACTTTCGCAAGATTGATGTCAGCACCGAAGCAGGCCGTAACGCAGCCAAGCGCCTGAACCTGAAGGTCACGCCGACGACGGTTTTGGTGGTCCCGCCAGCTGGCTACTACCTTGTTAGTCAGGGATTGATGTCGCAAACCCAGCTTCAAGACAGGTTACTGATCGCCAGCAAAACGGCAGGCCACTTACCCAAGGAAATGGAGCAAAAGGTCAATCCGTACAACAAGGATGTTCTGACTACGGAAGACATGAACGGCCTGACAGCCAGTTCGGATCCTGGCGTTGTCATGAAAGAGTTGCGCCAACGAATTAAGGGGGAATGATGAAATCAATCCGTAAAACCATTGTGGCCGCTTGTGCGGCCTTTGTCGTGGGTGGCGCGGGCGCTACTGGCATGAGTGTCGTACTCGACGGGATGTTCTCGAATGTCACCGCCCCCGACGTGGTCTCCACTCAACTTCGGGGAACGATATCAGGCGGCAGCGCTTACGTACGATCACCAATCTCGGGGATTCAAGTGTTCTCTTTGGATCCCCCAAGACTTTCCGCTGGATGCGGCGGCATCGATTTGTACCTGGGGTCATTTAGTTTCATCACAGCGGAAAAGCTCACGCAATTCATTCGTAACGTGGCTCAAAACGCAGCCCCACTGGCCTTCAAGATGGCATTGGACAGCATGTTTCCACAGCTTGGAGGCGTACTCGACAAGTTCCAGCACATGGCGCAAATGATGAATGACAACCAGCGCAACTCCTGCCAACTCGCCAAAGGATTGTTGGATGGAGCCAAAAATTCAGAAGAGCTCTTCAACAACATGGGACAGGCAATTTCTGGAGGCGTGGCAACCGTCAAGGGGTGGATGAGCGACTTCACCGAAACCATCACCAGCAGCCAAGAAAACCCCTCCAAAAATCTCGCACGCGCGCGCAACGAAACAACGACTGACGGCCGCAAAACAATCCCCAATCTGGGCAACATCACCTGGAACGCGCTTCAATCCAGAAAATACTCAGCAACAACATACAAGATCACCGATGACCCGGCCATGGGTCAACAGATCATCTTGAGCCTACTGGGTACTCAAGTCAACAAAGAAGGTGCGAGTGAGACGGCTGAGCCCATCAGCACCTCCTATCCACCACAAAGACTGAGGCTGAAGGACTTGTTCCGTCCTGCTACCGGCCTGACCGGTGTCAAAGAAGTGCCCATTTGGAGCTGCTCTAGCAACACGGCCGAGTGTTTGTCGCCAGCAGCATCCTCATTCACCACGGGTGGCGTTGAGGGCTATGTGCGAAATTTCATGTATGGGTCCGAAACCGCCACATCCCCATTGAATGGCTCCATCGTTTACAAGCTCGGAAATTGCACAAGTGGCAACTGCGCGCTGACTTCCTCGCAATTGAGCTTCCTGAACTCCCTGGGAAAGATTCAGGCTGTATCAATGCTCATACGTTCACAGAACGTACCCACAGTGGTAGGGATCATTTCACCGTCCCTTGTAGACATGATGACCGATGAGTTGTCGGTACTTTACGGACGTTCTTTGATTGCGTTGGCACAAGGTGTGTACGCCGGCTCTGACCTTTCTAAGCCGGAGGCGTTTCATGACACTGTTCGGCAGATGATGGCCGATGTCGATGAGGTGGATGCGCGTACCCGCGAGAACATCGTTAGAACCCAGCAAATAGCCGCATTCATCGACACTTCTGTTCGCACGAATGGGGCGGCGCTGCGGTATCGCCCAAACCGTTAAGGGGCCGTGAGTGTCCAGCTTCACCTCATCCTTCATCAGCACTGCGGACTTGGGTTCGTGGGAATACTATATTTTTTCCGATAACGCGGCGATCTGGCGTGCGTTAAACGGCCTGGCTGCTTGGTTCAATGGCTCTGGGCAAATGCTTCAGGGCGCCGCTTTACTGGGTTCACTCATCATCTTGTCCATGTTCCTGTGGGGTGCTGCCACCAAAGCATCGAAGGTGAACTCGGCGACATTGGGTATTTGGTTTTTTTTCATGACCATGCTCGGCATGCATGGTCAGGCCAAGATCCATAACATTTACACCGGACAAGTCACTGTGGTGGATAACGTACCCGCACTGGCACTTGTTCCAGCGAGCGTATTCTCCAAAGCGGCGTTCAAGGTTTTCACTGGGATGGAGACCGCGTTCCAAGGCACGAGCGGAACCTACATGCAGGTGAGCCAATTTGGCTTCATCGGTCCGCTTGATGTACTGCTGTCTTTGCGTGGTCCGGCTCTGAGCGGTCAGATGGCCGCTTTCAATCAAACGGTCTCGCAGGTTTTCCGGGACTGTGCGTCTGACCCCAATGGCACCGGCGCGGTGCCAGCCCTGCACACCTCGCTAGACATGGCCAAATGGATCACCGACTATGGCCGCAAAACAGGCATTACACGGATTTACCAAGAAACCGATCCCAACATGAATGGAACGGTAGTGCCATGCGCGGTCGGGCCCGGCGACCCGCCGGTCATGATCGGTTCAACCCCCTACACGGGAGCTGCGGACTACATCAATACACGGCTCGAAGCGTTTGCCAACGGCAGCTCGGAGTTACTGAAGGGCGTCAATGCGGATACAAGCTTTCGGAACCCACAAGATGCCAATGGCAAGTGGGGCATCGCCTCGGTTGGTAACTCTTACGACATGCTCATTGGTACGGCGATCGGCGTGAACCAGACCGCCATTCAGTTCACGAAAAATGCTCTGATCGCTTCAACGGTGACCTACACCATGGACTGTTTAAGTCAGTCAGGAGCAATGACCACGGCCGATACCTGTGTGGCCGGATCGCTTGCCATGTCAGACAGCATGGAAAAGTGGAAGACCCAGGCCGCAATGGCGGGCAGCGGCTTTCTTAGGACCATGTTCACGTCAATGGGGGTGCTGCAAGCCCTATTTTTTGCGTTATTCCCCGTGATTGCGGTGTACGCGCTGGTTGTTCCGCACCAAACGGCCAAAATCTTTGGCGGATTTGTCTTCTTTGGAATCTGGTGTCAATCATGGATGCTCACCGTAGCACCCATCCAATCCTACATCCAAAACTCCATCGTTGACGAAATGGCCAAACTGCTCTCGGGCGCTGGTGGCATGACATTGGCCAACTCCGCTACGGTCTACGAAAGGCTCTCGACCAAACTCGCTGTTGCCGGCGACATCATGGCGTCCTCCCAAATGCTCTCGTTGGCCTTGCTCTCTGGGTCGATGTATGCGCTATCAGGCCTGGCCAAAAAATGGAGTGGCGAGCGCTACATGGATCCCAGCAAGCTCCAGCACGATGCTTTCAAGCCGTCCCCCTTGGCGAGCTTCAGGGACGTGAACTCTGTGGGTTCTATTGCATCCCCCTCCGGAGCACTGACAAGCTTCAACCGCAATGTAGGCCAAAACTCCACCACGTTCACAAGTGGGGTGATCACCAACAGCAACCGAGGCACGTCACTTGAGAACACGCAATCGAGGGAGGCGGCACGAAAGCGTGAAGAGTCTTTTACAGCAGGCTTGCAATCAACCTACGGCATCAGCCAACAGCAGGCGGCCGGGATCACTAAGTCATTGAGTTCAATGGAAGAGTTGCGCGGGACCGTTGGAGCTGGCCTGGCCAAGGCATTTTCAGGTGGCTTGTCTGACTTATTCCGTAACAAGTTAGGCAGGGATTTGACACCAAAACAGAAAGCCAACTTGGAAAACACGGTGAGTACCGCCCAGAGTTCTGCGGTTCAGCAACTTGCCTCCAAAGATTCCGGATTTCTCGATCGACTCATGGGCAACGCGGGGGCAGAGGCACAAGCCGAAGCAGTAGGAAAAGTGATTGATGTCACAGCTGACGTGGTGTCAACAGGCGCTATCGCTGCAGAACTGGCTTCTGGCGTAGGTGCTCCGGCTGCACTGGTCACGCGAGCCGCAGTTGTAACGGCGGCAACAGCTGGCAAAAACGCCATCATGCAACGCATTCGTGCCAAGGGGGCTGAAGTTGCCAAGAATGCAGCTGAAACTGCAGCCATTGCGGCTGCAGCCCGAAGACCGGGGGGCATTGCCGACTTTGCCAATGCTCTCACGGGCGGTATTAGTGCCAACTTCATGGCGGGCCTAGTGGATAGCCAACGTAAGGAGAATAGCGACTCCGTCAAAAAGGACATGTCGATTAAGCAGGACTTTAACGCCTCTGATGCAGATGCTCTGGCCAAGACCTGGCGAGCCAATATCGCCGAAGGCCGTTCCGAGTCTCATAGCAATGGTCAAACCCAAACTACAGCAGTGGTCATGGACCGCGAGGGCATCATGGGGTTGGGCACTCGCGGATCTGGCGGGGTCTCTGGGGAAGAATTCAGAAAAAGAGCCGAGAGTGACCGCCTCAACATCACGGCCATGGGTGAACCCACACGAGTGGCAGCGGCCCGGCGTCTGACTCAGGTAGCCATGGCGGGCGTCAGTCCTCAAAGCTATGGCGGGGGCGCACTGGGTGAAGCGCTTCACCGCTTTGAAGAGAACCTGACCTTCGCCAATTTTTACAAATTTTCCGTCGGGAATTCGGTGATGAACACAGACCATGGTGTGCAGGTTGGAGGCCAAGTGCCTCTGGTCACGACAGCTGCAGTCGCTGCCAAAGATGGGTATTGGCAAAAAGCCCCCGAAAGGAAAGCCGCACCAAATCAGCAAGCTGTAGACAACCACTTCTTGTCAAATTGGAAGAATGTCCCCCCAACCAATCCACAAGCTCAGGCGGCTGCAAAGAAGGCGGGGTGGCGATTCGTGCCTGCGCAGCCTGGCAAGGAGGCAAGCACAACATTGGCGGAGTTCGCAACACAGAAAGCTCCAGTTGAGCTTAACGCTGCAGGGGCAGCAAGCAGCCCGCTGGCAGCCGTTCCTAGTGGCGGTTTGGGTAAAGTTGGAATCACTCCTGCTGCCAATACCTTTATGGCCGGAGCAAACGCAAAGAACCAAACGGCATTTGATAGCTCAAATTCAGCATCGGACGAACTCACTCGTTTGGCGGGTGGTGCCGTTAAGTCGTTCGAAGACGAGCGAGAAAATACCGCTGAAAACGTGAGCATGATTGGCGCGGGAGCCTTACTCGCCAATGGTCTTGCCGGTTTCGGAGGAAATGGTGCGCCTATCCCGGGTCGCGGCACCCCTCAAAGAACTACCCAACAGCCAACGAACACGAATACAGGCACGGCCACGGGTACAAGCGAAGAGCCGGATAAGCGCACGAAAAAACCGGAGGAGAAAAAGAGCTCCTCACGTAAGAAGCGAGGCCGCAGATAGTCATTTAGTTGTCTTCCAATGGCATCTTTGATATAAACCGGACAAATGAACACAGCTGCTGGAACCAGCGGTTCATGAGAATCAACAAATGACCAGGCCGGCTTGGCGCTTTGGTCAAATTTTGAAGGCGACAGCACCTCGCTTTATGGGGTGTTCCTGTGCGCTTTCTCACTTCCCTTCTGTATCTGACATCGGTAGCCCTGCGTTTGGCCGTGATCATCGTTCCTCCGTTGCTCATGAGACCTATGCTCGGATCAAGCCTCGCGATGTCATTTTTTGTCCCACTTGTGTGGATCACATTGACTTTGGTGGTCCTGTTCTTCAAAGAGATCCGCAACTATTACGGTGGAGGAGTTGAAGAGTTAGACAAGCCAATGGATGATGACGTCACAACAGAATGGCGTCGGCCAGGACACCCCTTTTATGAAGACTTGATAGAGGGTCGTTCAAGCATTAATCACAAGTAAGCTTCACCCGAAAAGTCCCGGCTGAAGCCATGAAAATTCAACATACGATCTAAGATTAAAGGTGCCATACTTGCACTCATGATCGAATTTCGACAGTTGCGTTACTTTGTGGCGATTGTGGATGCGGGGTCACTCACACGTGCCTCTGCACTGCTCAATATTGCTCAACCCTCACTCAGCCAGCAAATGGCCGATTTGGAAGCGAACATTGGCTCCAAATTGCTGGATCGAAGTGTTCGGGGTGTGACTGCGACTGCGGCAGGCCAAGCGGTTTACCGCCATGCTCAGACCATCTTGCATTTGCGCGAGCAAACTGCCGATGTTGCGCGGGGAGCAGGGACTCAAATAGCAGGTAGGGTGCGACTGGGCTTGCCTTCAAGCATTGCTATGGTGCTAGCGGCACCGCTTGTTAAAAAGTTGACGCAAAAATACCCAGACATCCTTTTGGAGCTTTACGAGAGTCCGAGCACATACTTGGCTGCACAACTGTTTGATGAGCGCGTAGATTTGAGCTTGTTGGTCGACAGCTCCCCCTCTCCTGAACTTGAAGTTCGTGCGCTGATGGACGAGAGCATTTATTTCGTCCAGTCCGCTAAGACCAAGCCACGCAAAGCAAAGACCTCCGTGCGTCTGGTCGACTTGGCGGATATCCCGATGATCCTGACAACCCGCGCCACTACCCTGCGGCAATTGATTGACTCAGCGTGTTCGGTCAACGCTACCAAACTCCAAGTTCGGGCTGAGGCCAGCTCCATTCAAACCTTGCTGACGGTGGTGGCCGAAGGTTCCTTGTCAACACTGGTGCCATATTCAGCACTTTCTTGGCATCCAGCCACCAGCGCCCTTCGCCTGTGGCCTGTGTCTCCAACCATCGCCCGTCCAGTATCTTTGGCTTGGTCTCGAAGCAGCTTCATGAGTCCTGCGACCGAATGCGTGCGCAGCACCATCATCGAAGTAGCAAAAGAGTTAATCAGTCAGGGTATCTGGAAGGGCGCACTTTTGGCCATACAACCAGAAACCATCAAGCTCAAATCCTGATCTATTGGTTTTTCCGATACCCCACAGACTTCGATCATATTTTTCAAGTGCACACATGAGCCGTAGCATGGACTGATGAATGCTTCATCGGTTACACATCAAACGTCATTGCCCCTCGCCGGGATAAAAGTCTTAGATTTGACCCGCGCCTTAGCTGGTCCGTTTTGCACAATGATCCTTGGCGATCTTGGTGCTGACGTGATCAAGGTTGAGCCCGTTGACGGCGACATGATTCGCCAATGGGGACCTTTTGATCGTGGCACAAGCGCTTATTACCTCAGTGGTAACCGCAACAAAAGAGGGATGTCGCTTGACTTTCGCCACCCCGAAGCCATGGGGTTGCTCCGCGAATTGGTTGCACAGTGCGATGTTGTTGCAGAGAACTTTAAGCCCGGCACCATGGAGGAGATGGGGCTTGGTTACGAGACGCTCGCCGCCATCAATCCAAAACTCGTTTTTCTGAGTGTTACTGGATTTGGAAAGGGCGGACCCGCAGGTTTGAATCCTGGCTTTGACCAAATTGCGCAGGGCTACTCTGGCTTGATGAGCGTCACCGGATCCAATGAATCAGGGCCTACCCGCGTTGGAGTAGCAATTGGCGATCAAACCGCAGGCATGTGGGCTGCCATAGGAACGCTTGCAGCCTTGATGCAACAGCAAGCAACCGGGAAAGGACAGCGCGTTGACACTTCATTGTTGTCGAGCTTGGTTGGCTTACTCAGTGTTCAAGGTCAACGCTATTTGAGCCTTGGTGAAACACCTGGCTTGGCCGGAAACACCCATCCGGTGATATCTCCCTATGGTGTATTTCAGACGGCCGATGGCCCCCTGAACATTGCTCCGGCCAAAAGTGACATGTGGGTAAGGCTTTGTGAATTACTCGGCTGCGGCGATTTGATCACCGATCCTCGATTTACAGACAATGCCGCGCGAATTGAGAACCGCTACGAATTGAAACTGCTGCTGGAAGAAAAATTAAAGCAACACGATCGACAGCACTGGACGCAAAAGCTACTAGCGGCCGGTATTCCCGCCGGCCCCATTAACAACATCGCTGACGTTTTTGCAGATCCGCAGGTTAAGCACCTTGGACTGGTGGAAGAAATTCTTCACCCAGAACTTGGGATGCTGAAACAAGTTGGGAATCCTGTCCAAATGGACGGATTGCAAGGTCGAAGTATCAGAAGGTCTCCACCGTCTCTGGGTGAACACACACTTGAGCTTCTAAGCGAGTTGGGTTTATCTGAAGGAGCGATCAAAGGCCTCATTGAGCGAAAAGTGGTTTTTCAGAAGTAATTCATAAAAGGAGACATTGAAATGAAACAGGTAACACGACGGATTGCAGCGGTGACATTGGCCGCAGGTATGTCTTTGGTTCATGGCCTCGTTGCCGCTCAGGAATTTCCTGCTCGGCAACCGGTCAAATTGGTGGTGACATTTGCACCAGGTGGGGGATCGGACGCAATTGCCCGAACCATGAATACCAAGCTCGGTGAAATTCTGGGCCAAACGGTCATTGTTGAAAACAAGGCTGGTGCTGGCGGGGCGATTGCAACTGACTTTGTAGCCAAATCTCCCGCAGATGGGTACACGGTTTTATTTACGGTCTCTTCACACAGCATCAACCAAGCACTGGTTCCCAATCTGCCATTCGACACAGAGCGCGATCTACGTGGTGTGACATTGATTGGTGCTTTAACCCAAGTTCTGGCTGTGCATCCATCGGTGCCCGCGAACAACCTCCAAGAGTGGCTGGCCCTGGGTCGCAAAGATGCTCGCTTTAAACAGTACGCAACCGGAGGTGTCGGCTCTCCAGGACACTTTGCCGGTGGATTGCTTCAATCCATGAGCAAAGAACCACTGGACCATATTCCATACAAAGGTGCGGGCCCTGCACTGTCAGACGTGATGGGAAATCAAGTCCCCGCCGTCCTGGGCACATTGAGCGGTGCAATTGCACATATCAAGAGTGGAAAACTTAAAGCCATTGCCGTGACCTCAACTGGTCGATCACCACTGCTGCCAGACGTTCAAACCATGGCACAAGGTGGTATTACAGGCTATGCCTCAGACACGTGGGTCGGCATGTTTGTGCCTAAAAAGACACCTGATGCAATTGTTCAGAAGTTGCATCAAGCCGCACTTGCTGCATTGGCTGACCCGGCCGTGAAGGCCCGCGTAGACAGTTTGGCTGGGACCATCATTGGTGGCGGACCTGCAGAGTTGGATGCACTCGTGAACCGTGAAATTAAAGCGTTCACCACAGTTGTCCGCGAGCAAAAAATCAAGCCCGAATGAACTCGAACGACCCCACGGCCCCCAAACTGCAAATAAGCGGGGGCCGCGCGACCATTACGCTGTCGCGTCCAGCTGAACACAATCGCATTGCTCCAAGTGATATTGGTCAGATCATGCGGCACCTCGATGAAGTTGAGCGGTCCGATGACACTCGAGTCCTGGTGTGGACAGGCCAAGGCGAAAAAACGTTTTCTTCAGGTTACACACTGAGCGCCATTCGTGGCAGCTTGGACAGCAGCTTTGAAGACATGCTTGACCGCATTGAGGCCTTTCCTTTACCGACCATATGCGCGTTAAACGGCAGCGCGTACGGTGGCGGTACGGATATTGCCATGTGCTGTGATTGGCGGATCGGCGTCAAAGGAATTCGAATGTTCGTGCCTGCAGCGCGATTTGGACTTCACTACTATCCCGGTGGACTCCGGCGCTTTGTGACACGCTTAGGTCCGGTCGTTGCCAAGCGAATTTTCCTCACCTGCATGCCTTTAAATGACGAGGAGATGCTGCGGTGTGGTTTTCTGCAAGACCTGATTGAACGGAAGTCTTTAGGCGATGCCGTTGAAGCCTACTGCACAGCTCTCCAAGAAGGTGACGCACAAGCCATTGCTTCTATGAAAATCCACATTGATGCCCTGGCCAGCGGTAATATGGATGATGCATATGGTCGGAAAAGGTATCAGGAAACTTTAGCGTCTGACGAGCTTGAAAGGCGACTGTCGAAGCTCAACGGCTAAGACTCCGTGCTTTGGGTGGCACCCCATGTCATGAATCGATTCATCACGATTGCCACCCTCGGGTGGCTTTTTGCCGATCGGAGAAAAATGGTTGCTTTTGTTTGAACGTGATATATTATTTGCAACAGTGTGTATTATTTGCAATAAATGAAACGTCGAACATCCATCAGCGCAATTGCTTTAGGGCCTGCTTCCTGCCTGGTGGCATTCAAAGCCTTGGCTCAAGATTCTTCGCTGGCTAAGCCGGATAAAGGTGGGCGGCCCTTTCGGTCCGTGAACGTGACAGAAGACGGTCGGCGAGTCGTGTTCTTCTTTGACTTCGCTTGTCCATATTGCGCAAGCTACCACGCAGCTCTGAGCAACTTCGCCCGTACAGTCCCAAAGAACATTCAAGCCTTGTTTGTTCCTGTGGTGAATATTGCCGATACACCCCGAAAAGACGAACAAATCCTTGCAGCAAAGCTCTTTTACGGTGCATCCGCAGTCGGCACACCAGACCAGATGACGGCATTTGTAGGTTCGGTTTATGCGTCATATGCCGAAAGCCGCTCATTGATGAACAAAGCCATGTGGTTGAACGCGGTAAACGCTTCAGGTATCAACAAATCAAAATTTGCAGCAGCAATTAATGCGGACTCAATCGAGGTAAGGATCCGTTATGCCGCACGCAAACTGGTGCAGTACGGTGTAAGCGCAACGCCGAGTGTGGCTGTAGGTGGCAAATACATCCTCACGCCCGACGATGTGATGGGTGATCAACAAATGTTCTTCAACATCATCAACGGATTGACCTCGGAAATTCTGTGATGGAAACACTGTCAAAAGTCACACCCTCTGCTGTTGCAGACCCAGCCCCACGTCAAATGAAAGCTCATTCCGGGGATTCAACAACCCGCATGGGAAAAAAAGACGTCTCTCAATCGAGGATCGTTCAAAAACACAAAGAAACTACAGCCTATGGAATCGGTGAGGTGATCGAAGGACGAATCAGTGGCGTTCACGATTACGGCTGCTTCGTACGACTGCCCAACGGGGAGTCAGGCTTGGTGTTTAAGGAACAAATTTGCTGGCCGGGAGAAAACATCTCCGTTGTCTTGGGCGATGAAGTCGTTGTTCGTGTGCTCAGCTTCAAGCCCGGCCGAGGTCTTGCACTTTCGATGCGAGAAGTACGAACCAATGAGTTGTTCGACAAATTTATAGCCTCTCACGGGGAAGCATCTGTTTTAAAAGGCCAAATCAAAAACGTTCTGGATTACGGAGTTTTTGTGATCGTTGCCCCGGGAGTCTGTGGCCTTCTGCATGTGAGCTCAATTCCTAAAATCCAAATCTACGGGCGGGCGTCGATTGGCCAATTCATCGACGTCAAAATCGCCAACATTGATACTGGGGTGCGCCGCATACGACTGGAACTCGCATGAAGCGCGGTCACATAGCAATGGCATTGATTTTTGGAAGCACGCTCGCCCCTGCGTTAGCGGGACGTATTGAAAAATTCGATCAGTGCTTTACGGAAGCCGCATATCGCTTTGGAGTGAACAAGCGAATGCTTGTGGCGATTGCGAAAACAGAATCAGCACTTACCCCACACGTCATCGGCCCTAAAAATCGCAATGGCACCTATGACATCGGAATGATGCAGATCAACTCATCCTGGCTTCCGACGCTGGCTAAGTATGGGATAGCACAACGGCATTTGCTGAATGCCTGCACCAACATTGAAGTGGGCGCGTGGATTCTTGCGCAGAACATTGCCAAACATGGCTCAACTTGGAAGGCTGTCGGAGCGTACAACGCGGCGAGTCCGGACAAACAACAAAAGTATGTCGATAAGGTCCATCAGAACTACATCCTGGTGGCTGGACTCGGTCAATGAAAGCCAAATGTGACAAAAATCGGTGATTTCTTCTCCTGGCTGCTCATTTCTCTGCTGCTTTTGTGGTTCGGCGGCATGGTGTTCGCGGGCACGCCCTGCACGCGCGTGCATCGCTCGGCGTGGCCCGTCACGTACACGATGGACGTCGTCCAGAGCATCAGTCGAAACTGGACAACCGATGCGACAAAGCTGGACTTTCTGCTGTGGAAGGCCAAGGGTGCAGTGGCATTACAGACGTTTTTTGAAAAAACCGTTTATGGGGAGGACCTGAAATGCAGCAAGTAATCGGCAACAGAGTCTTGGCCCCGATCAGGGCGCGTACGGCGGAAGAGGCCGGACGCTTCGTGGCAACGGGCTCCGGCATTGAGCAACGGGCTGTCAATCTGCTCAACGAAGTCTTTGAATTTGCCGTAATGCACAGGGGATCAGACATTCACCTGGAACTCGATGACATTGATGGCATGGATGTCCGCGTCAGGCGAGGAGGTGAGCTCGAGATTTACAGTGAAAACGTTGAGCCTGAGTGCGCCCGTGTGGCCAAGACAAAGATCTGCGCCAAAGCCAAGCTCGATGATCAGGAAAGGCTTCTACCGCAAGATGGAAGGATGATGCTCTACATGGGCCGTCGGCGGGTGGATATCCGCGTGTCACTGACGCCAACAGTCAGTGGCTACAAGTTTGTGATGCGCTTGCTGGACTCCAACAATGCAAGAGCCGATATCGACCAATTGGAAATGCCATTTGCAGTCAAGCAGACGATGAAGCATCTGGCCATTCAACCAGAGGGGTTGATCCTTTTGTCTGGCCCCACTGGTTCAGGGAAAACAACGACCCTTTACGCCTTGCTTCAATACGTCAAGGACGAAACAAGGCACATCATCACTATCGAAAACCCGGTGGAATACACGGTCAAAACCTTCACGCAAATAGACGTGGACGAGAACATGACATTCGCCAAAGCGATGCGCGCCTCATTGCGGCTCGATCCAGACGTCATCATGGTGGGAGAAATTCGGGACGAGGAATCGGCCTGTATTGCTCAGAAGGCTGGGACCTCCGGCCATATGGTGCTCTCCACCGTTCACTCCAACAGTTCCCCCGAGTCCATCACCCGACTGCTTTCCTTCGGATTGAAGGGGTTCGAGGTTTCTTCGGTATTGTCTGCGGTGGTTGCGCAGCGGTTGGTCAAAAGCATTGCACCAGGTTCGGAACTGGCTTGGGAGCCAGCTACCGATGTGGAGCGAGAGTGGCTCACCAAGCGCGGTCTGTATTACCCAACCATGCGTTTGCCTCGCGTGATTGAAGGTGGACTTGCAGGAATGATCCCCTTGGTTGAGATGATCAAGATCACCGACGAAATCAGGCGGTTCCTAGAAGCCAGTGAGGGGGACATTGCGACCTGGGTGCCTCAGATCATGGAGATGGCTGTTGAGCAGGAGCAATTCGAAACGCTGGCTCAGGCAGGTGTGCGCCTGGTTCTGGAGGGGAAGACAACCCTTGCGGAGGTTGTCACTGCAATCCGTGACGGCTCATACACCCCGAGCCGATTGCGCTGGGAGCAACGTCTGACTTACCAAGGAATCCTCAAAGTGTCAGACCTTGAGCGGGTCAAGCGTGAAATTCATGAGCGACGCATGGAGGGAAAGATCGTCGATCTCAAACAAGCTCTCCTTCACTGGGGCTTGTGCACGGACGACCAGATCGCAATGGCAATCCGAGAAACCGAAGTCGCTAAGCAAGAGTAGGGCGCTTTTTTCGAGTCATTCATCACAATATTCGCAACACTAGGAATTTCAACATGAAATCATTAGCCATCACTGTTACGGGACTCTTCAGCTCACTGGTCATGAGTTTGAATGCGGCAGCATCTCCCGCAGCGGACGCATTGCTGGACAAAATTCAAAAGGGATACCCGAACATTGGCTTCACCAAGGTGAACGAAACGCCTGCGCCTGGTGTTTTCGAAGCGATCTTCGGGAGTGAACTGCTTTATGTGGATGCCACTGGCCAGTATTTCTTTCCCACCATGGTGAATATGGTGACACAGAGAAACATAGGCGAAGAGCGCCGTGCGGAAATCAATCGGATCGACTTTTCTGGCTTGCCGCTTGGGGATGCCATCAAAGTAGTCCACGGCAAGGGAACACGCAAGATGGTTGTGTTTGCGGACGCTAACTGTAGCTACTGCAAGCGCTTGGAGGCCAACCTCAGCCAAATCAAAGATGTGACGATCTATACGTTCCCTTTAGGCATTCTCGGATCTGATTCGGTGTCCAAGGCCAATGCCATCAACTGCGCAAAACCCGAAAACCGGGCCAAGATGTGGACCTCCATGATGATCGACGGCGCGCGCCCGGTGGTCAAGGAATGCGACAACGGCCTGACCGAAAAAAATCTGGCACTCTTCAAAAAGCATAACTTCCAGGGCACGCCCGCCATCGTCTTCGAAAACGGCATGACCCTCAAGGGTTTCGCGGAGAACCCTCGCCTTGAAGAGATGCTGGCGAAGAAGTGACCCCCGCTATGACTCCAATCTTCTTTCGACGGGTGATGGCGACTGCGACTCTTGCATGCCTTGGCCCAACGCACGCAGAGAGCTTAGGGGTCTGGGGTCGCACCTATCCAATCAAAGAGCGAGACGCCATTGCGGTCATGAAGGACGCTGTGCGTCAAAAGATGGCCAATGGAGGTCGAGATGCCATGCTCAAAGCAGCTCAGGAACGCTATCTGGCATCACTTGAGAACATCGCGACGCCTGCTGGCGTCTCAGCTGCCAAGGTCAATGCCACGCGCTTGGTTGATCTCACTCACACAGTCACTGAAACCATTACGGATGGACGAGGCAGTCTGGTTGTTGCCGCTGGGACCAAGATCAATCCCCTGGCTGTCATCCCAATGACGAAAAAACTGTTCTTTATCGATGCGAAGGATCCAAAACAGATCCGATTGGCAAAAACATCTGCAGCACCAGAGGACAAGATCATTTTGCTTGGTGGCTCAGTGTTCAAAGCCTCGCATGCACTGGGGCGCAACGTCTATCTGGACGTACCCGGCCTTCACACGCGCATGAAGATCAAGCACCTACCTTCCGTCGTTTCACAAGAGGGCGTGCTACTCAAGGTTCAGGAGATCGTTCAATGATCCGCTCCTTTCTTGCCCTTTTGACGCTGTGCCTTTCAATTTTGGCGGAACCTGCAAGAGCTTCCCCTCTTTGCCCGAACAACTTCCCCAACTTCATCACTGACGTGTGCTGGAGTTGCATGTTCCCCTTCAAGGTTTTTGGCGTCCAAACAATTGGCAGTGGCGCCGAGGACTTCAAGACGGAGGCGGATTCATCACCCATTTGTGTCTGCCTCGAGAAATTGACCATCGGTGTCCCAGTTGGATTCTGGGAGATGTCCTACATGGTGGATGTTCACACAGAACCTGGGTGTCTTCCGACATTGGGGGGACTCAAATTGCCAATTCCTTGGGGTCAATCTGAATACGGTGTCATCGCGCCCACAGATCCACGCCGTAAGTCAGCGTTTCGCCATTCGGCCTACTACGTCAGCCCCATGATGTACTTGCTCGAAGCCGTACTGGATGACGCCTGCTCGGACCGTTCACCGTTTGATGTCGGCTGGACCAGCGAGTTCGATCCGACTTGGAACGATGACCAACTCGCACTCATCAAGATGCCCATCTCCTACGCATTCGGGAACGTCCCTGGTGTCATGGCCGCAGGTGTGGACGCGACAGCCGCCCTGGTGGGGTTCCCTCGAAACGAGATCTTTTGGCAAGCAGGGTCTTGGGGACCAATTTACCCTTTGACCGGCAACGTCAAGGACCACCGAACCATGGATGGCACGGGACATTTGCTGGCTACGCGGATGCTGGCCGAAGCCCATGCGATGCGTGAAATGGCGGGCCTATTTACAAAGGGCAGCGGTAGATCCTATGCCTGTGAGCCTGGCGAACCAGGTTGTACTGGCAGTCATACACAAGCGGCCATGTGTGCAGGTAGCCCGGGGAATATGCCGCCTGAGATCATCATGAAAAAGCGGCAATACAAGCTACAACGCCTTTTTCCCATCCCTGAATCCAACAAGACCTTATTGGGCGGGTGCTGTACGCCGATCGGCCGAAATTTAGCCGCCCGCGAGGTCAACACTCAAATGCCCTTGGCCAATTTCAAAGACTTTGGCTATGCCATTTTTCGTAAACGTGATTGCTGTGCGGGTGTGGTGTCACCTGCCTCATTTCAATAGGAGCCGAGCATGAAGATGATCCTCATCGCACTAGGCGCTGCAGTGTCACTGAGTGCGCTGGCTCAGACTGAGGGCCTAGAAAAGCTTCCTAGTTTCAAGGAGACTGCGGAGCAACAAAAAGCCATCATGGATGCACTGAAGAACATGAGCGCCACTAACCGCGGTCAAGTTCCGGGAGGCCAAATTGCGACTACTGCAGCGGGCAGCTCGCAGGCACCCAATACTCCCGTAGGAAACCGTCTGAGCAAAGAAGATTTCGACCGACTGGCCAAGTCTCGCAAACCGGTCGCCAGCCCCGATTCCCCACCTAAGCCGCCGCAAGCTGATCTGATGATCTTTGTCTCCATGTCGATGCCCGTGCAAATGCTGGAGCAGTATGCAGCCCAGGCCAAACGCTTCAACGCCGTACTCATGATGCGAGGTTTCGTGGGCGACAAGCTCAGTGAGACTCGGGCGACCCTCCAGCGCTTGAACAAATCAGGGGCTCAGTGGGAAATCTCACCGGAGCCATTCGTGCAATTCAAGATCGACAAGGTACCCGCCATCGTCATGGCTACGGCGGAAAGTGAATCTGTTCTAGAGGACGGTTGTGCCCGGCCAGAAACCTACGCGTCCATCTTTGGCGATCTGCCTGTGCATGACGCATTGGACAAGATGGCCCTACGCGCTCAGCCAAGCATCGCAACTATGGCCAAAGCCAGGCTTGAGAATGACCGTCGTCTGGGTGCAGGACGCTAAGACCAAGTCCAAGCAATACGACACCACAAATGATCCGATCGTTCAGGAAATCCCATGGACGATCATGGGAGCCGTCAACCTGATCCAGGTAACGAAGTCTGGAGTGCTGTTGGTTGAGGGCGCACGCATCGAGAGCCCTGAAGAGCAGGGGAAGCAGGACGAAGAAAAAGCACTAGATGGTTCAAGACAGGGTCTTGATTAACCAATTGGGGAATTCAGTGGTGCGATTCCCTGCGTTGCTGATATCCAGCAAACGTCCTGAATAGGCTGGAAGCAGCCACTGAACGCGTTAGTTCTTGAGGTCAGCTTACGGCCAAGTGCTGACATTAGCAACATCGACTTGGAGGTCTGGTGCGCAACAGTTTCGGCGTTCATGGTTAAGTCATGAATCTGAGAACAATACACATTGTATTCATTGCGTCGGTGAATTCGGTATGAATACAACAGTTAGTATGAAGTACGATGCAGTTACTTGTGAACAATAATTACGTAATCGTCCATCAAAAACCAACGCTAACTTGATGGGTACAGAGTTGCGCAATTGCGAGAGGGAAGTCTGTGTGGCATGACAACGAAACGACCGTCGACTATTTGAACTTCGGTGTCGTGGCAGATGCGTGTGCGAAGCTGCTTCAACAAGCTCGCGGAGAACCCATATCTGTCGGCATCTCCGGCGGATGGGGCGCGGGCAAGACCTCGCTGGTGAAAATGGTCGCGCAGCGCCTTGAAGCGCTGAATAAGCCTGGTGAAAACACTTACGTACTCGTCACATTCAACCCGTGGCTCTACCAAGATTTTGATAGCGCTCGCAATGCACTTCTGCAATTGGTAGGCGACGAAGTCCTTGAGCGAGCGAGGAAGGATGACGTACTGTACGAGAAGGCCAAGCGCCTTCTGAAGCGCATCAACATACTGCGACTTGTCCAGCTGGGGGGCGAAGCTGCTGCTACCTACTTCACCGGTGTGCCGGTTGGAATGGTAGGTCGAGCCATGCAGAGGTTCGGGCTTATTGGCAAGGGCGATGAGGACGACAAAGATGCTCAAGGCAAGGATAAGAAGGAAGGCGGGGATGACCTCTTCCAGCTGGCCGAGCCGGTTTCTCTGCCTGGTGAAATTCAGGCATTCCGATTGGCACTTGAGGCCTTACTGGATGAACTAAAAATAACCTTGGTAGTTTTCGTGGATGACCTCGACCGCTGCTTACCTAAGACGGCGATTTCGACGCTTGAATCCATCCGCCTGCTGCTCTTTATCAAACGCAGCGCATTCGTGATCGCTGCTGATAATGACTTCATTAAAGGGGCTGTTCGGGTTCATTTCGCCGGGACTGGCATCAAAGATGAAGTCGCTACGAACTACTTCGACAAGCTAATCCAGGTTCCTTTGCAGGTTCCGAGGTTAGGGGTAAACGAGGCCAAGGCGTTCATCGCGCTTTTGCTCATGCAGCGAGCAAGAGAGGACGACGTCTTCGACCAGATGAAGTTCGAAATTGCTCTGGAAGCCGTGTCTAAGAGACTGCGAGAGGCCTGGCGCGGCGATTCGGTGACCCTGGAGTTTCTGGAAGCGCAAGTAGGCGTCGGTGACCAACACATGGTCGACTTGATGAAGCTTGCTGACGGGCTTGCGCCATTGCTGACAAGGTCTCTTGCAGTTGATGGAAATCCGAGATTGATGAAGCGCTTCCTAAACACCGTCTTCCTGCGGTCCAGCTTAGCAGAACCCCAAGGCATCAAGCTTGACCTTGAGGCACTTGCGAAGTGGCATCTGCTCGAGCGTTGTGCGCCAGTACTTGCCACAACGCTGGCCAACATGGTTACGTCCGAGTCTGACGGGCGCGTGACTTCTCTGAAGGCTGCGGAGGACGCCACCGCCTTGGGGCTGGAGCTTGCAGTGCCCTTCGATGCCAGTGATTCGTTTGTGCGCCAGTGGCTTGGACTTGCCCCGCAGCTTGGCAGCGAGGACCTTCGTCCATTGCTTCACCTTAGCAGGGACACTGAAACCCGAGACTTCGGCAACGACAATTTGACGGTCGTTGGTCGTGACCTTCGCGACGCCCTTGCGGCGGCGACTGGGCGAAATGCACCCCTGACAGAGGCTATAACCAAGGCCGGTGCGACCCAGGCTGGCTTGGCGATGACTCGAGCATGGGCGCTCCAAGCATCGAAGCGGACCTGGCGCAGTGCAGCCGATGTGCTTATGCTTATCGAAACCTGCAAAGTGTTCGCGCAGCATGGTGCTACGGCGGCAGAGCTGCTTTCCAAAGCCCCCGTTGCCGCGATCGGCAGCGGGCTCATTCCGGAGCTCGCCGCTCAGGAGTGGGCAAAGCCCGCACTGGAAGAGTGGCTCGCTCATCCTGATGTCGACAAGGCGGTAAAACGTGCAATCGAGCAAATGAAAAGGAGGGGGGGCTAATGGGGACGTCTACTTCGAGCAAGGGAGGCGGACCGCGTTCTCCATTCGACCCCAAGTGGTTAGAAAGCCCCGAGGTAGGGAGCGGCGGTGGCGGTGGTCAAGGTAGTGACGGCGAAGGTGATGGCGCACCACAGGGAAACGGGGAACAGGATCAACCCCTGCCAACCTTAAATCCCTCGCGACGGCTTGCTGGAGCCCGGACCGCAATGTCTGGATCTCTGGGGGGAGGTGGAAGAGGCGCCTTCAAGGCCGCTGCCAAGCGGATGGTTGGGCGAGGGATGGGTGGGCCGGCCCGTGCTGCCAACACCATGCGTTCTACGGCGCAGGGAGCCGGTGCACTGGGTCAGTTCCTTATCCAAGTGCGTGATGGAACCGACCCAGGCGTCGTCAACTGGGTTCAGCGTGTCCGCGCGGCCAACCTCTCGGCGAATGACCTCATCCTAGAAGTCGTCAAAGAGGTCATCCCGAATTCAGGCAGCATTGATGAAGAGTCGCTTCGCAACGCAGCTACGGAGACGTTCTCCATGCTGTACGAAACGTCGCCCGATGTCGACATCTTCAATCTGACGGACCAGCAAATCGCAGACATTATTGGCTTTACCGTCGCCAACGACATCTGTAATCGCGTGGACCTGCTCCTCGGCCAGAGCTATGAGAAGCTGAAGTACACCCCGCAGCTGGTGCAGTTGTGCCGCAATGACATTCGCGAATACGTGCGCGGGCTGGTACGAGTTGCGCTCGACAAGTTAGGGCCAAGATCCGTCGATTCCCACGGGCTGGCCCGCGACGTCCTTGCTGCAACTTTGGAGGTGTTCGGCGAATGAAAATCTTATGCACAAGCGTTGATAGTCTGCCGGCAAACCTTCAGCCGGGTGAGCAGGCCTTCTCGTTCTTTGAATCAGCCGGTCGCGAAGGCGTCGGCAACATCGCCAACAAATGGAAGCGCTTGTTGAAGCGCAAAGGCTTTGCTCCCGATGCCGCAACCTGGGACTTCGTGCAGGTCTGCCTCGCCGTCTGCGCGGCCGACTTGGCTTGCCCAAGAGCGACTAGCGCAGATGGTTGGACTCGCGTCATTGAACTAACCGTAGGTTTGCATGAGCCCATGCGGTGGGTTGGATTCGAGGAGCACCTTGCAAAGATGCTCAAGCTGCTGACGGGCGACTATTGGACACTCCACTTCGTCGCAGGGGGTGAGGCACCGCCCGCTGGCACGGTGACAGTAGTGCCGCATGATTGCGTGTGCCTGCTTTCCGGTGGATTGGACAGCTTGGTCGGGGGCATCGACCTCGTGTCCCAAGACCGACAGCCAGTCTTCGTTTCTCAACTCGCCCACGATGACTCGCGTCGACAAGTGTCATACGCGGCCCGGCTGGGCGGAGCCAACGCACATTGGCAGTGGAGTCATGGCATCAACTTCCCTGGGGCTCGTGAGCCATCCACGCGTGCTCGGTCCTTGGCCTTCTATGCTTTTGCTGTCTTGGCTGCTTCTCGGATTGCAGGAGAGCGTGTTCAGGTGTTCGTGCCTGAAAATGGATTCATCTGCATCAACCCGCCATTGGTGCCAGGCCGTGTGTCGAGCTTGAGCACCAAGACCACCCATCCCCAGTTCATTGCGATGATGCAGGAGCTGCTGGACGGGCTCGGAGTCGGCGTGGCGCTTGAGTTGCCCTATAGGTTTAAAACTAAGGGGCAGATGCTTCAAGAGTGCCGCAATCAGTCACTCCTGGAAGAGCTTGCATCTGATACCACGAGCTGCGGTCGCTTCCGGACCTACAACCGCACCCACTGCGGGCGTTGCGTCCCGTGCATGATTCGTAAAGGGGCGTTCTATGCATGGGGGCCGGACCGGGATGGAACGAACTACGTCCACGACTCCCTTGCTGAAGCAGACAAGTCCAGTGGCCCCGACGATGCAATGGCGGCCGCGCTCGCGGTGCTCACCGTAGAGGAACGAGGACTCGACCGATTCCTGGGTGCAACGCTTGGCTTTGCAGCGACGGACGAACGGTCTTCGTATCGGCAAGTATTGAGCGAGGGTTTGGCCGAGGTAGAAGCGGTTCTGCGGAGGGATGGCGTGCTTTGATGGACTTTCATTGCCACTTGGACATTTACCCGAACGCAAAAGCGGTCTCTGAGGAGGCTGCGCTTCGTAACGAGTTCACGTGGCTCGTGACCACCAGCCCTCGAGCCTATAAGGCCACGTCAAAAGTTCTTGGCCATATTCCGCGCGTACTCATAACCCCTGGCTTGCATCCCGAATTGGTTGAAAGTCGCGCTGGCGAGCTTCCTCAACTGCTTGAGCAAATGGAGCGGGTGACGGCTGTGGGCGAAGTCGGCATTGATGGCTCCTACCGCTTTAAATCGAGCCTGTCGGCACAGAGGCAGGTTTTTGATGCTGTCGTGTCGCGCAGCAGGGAGCTCGGCGGCAGAGTCCTAAGCATCCATTCACGAGGTGCCGTAAGGGAGGTTCTGTCCATTCTGCTTAAGTACCCCGGATTCGGCACTGCTGTACTTCACTGGTTTACTGGGACCATTGCAGAGATGGAAGCAGCCTACAAAATGGGGTGTTGGTTCAGCATGGGGCCTGCCGCGTTCGAAAGCGCAGCCGGTCGCGCGCTCGCCGCTAAGCTCCCGCGCGACAGGGTCGTTCCCGAAAGTGATGGACCGTTCGCCAAAGAAAATGGAGCAACTGTTCAGCCGTGGAGCATGAGACGAACTGCCCATCTGTTCGCCCCCCATTGGGAATGCACGGAGCACGAAGCGTTGGCAACGCTAAATGCCAACGGGCAGAGGTTGTTACACACAATGGGCTGGACGTCTTAGTAAGTCGAGAGATGAATCGCCCCGAGTTTCGTGGAGGCCAGTTGGTTTAAGTTGAGACCTCGGTCTCGTTCTTGCCGGCTAGCTGCCGGTAGTAGTTCTCCTCAGCTTCAGCCGGTGGAATATACCCAATCGAGCTGAG
>JACCDG011372868.1_pt1 | contig 70258 bp, 75 predicted proteins | sample 7442471 | NCBI WGS metagenome assembly JACCDG01 (sample SAMN15323444, study PRJNA562643) | freshwater metagenome | isolation source: river surface water | place: USA:Blue River Watershed | collected 2017-08-17 | reverse complement strand
AGTGCTGCCGGATTGAAGGAGAAGCATTGAGAGAATTTCCTTTGCGTGTGCGATATTGTCGTACTCCCCAAAAGCGACCGCGCTCTGAGTAATACCGAGCTCATCAGTACTCCGCACAATAGCTCTCGTCGTCTGATTGATAAGCGTCTCCCAAGTTGCGGGAGGTACAGCAAGTCCACTACTCGAGAAGATATCCTTATTCCAATACATTACCATCGGATCAACTGCAAAAGGTATCCCATACACACCATCACTGCGCATCATAATATCCGCTCCATCGATGTATGTATCACGGAAGGTACGTTCAGTGAGCGTCTCATACGAGATTGCTTGGAGCTTACTTCGATGTGTCACGAGGAGTGAGTGCGGGAGAATGATGAGATCAGGGGTTTTCCCCTCTGCAATAGCATTTACAAGTGTGTTATTAAATGCACGAGCGTCTATCTGTTTATAGGACACCACGTCAAGCGCAGTGTCACTGTCTGCAAGTGTGAGCACAAGATCGCGTATTACCGCTTCTTCCAAAGTCCCCCAGATGACGACTTTTGCACCGTAGAGTTGGGCATTTTGTGCAGGATCTGATTCATACTGCGAAAGAAAGGCAATGCCGACAATCCCAAACACCGCAAATACCGCAATCAAACCTATTTCAAATGGACGGATATTCATATGCATAGATATTTCATATTAGTTTTTTCGGCATGCAATACCATAATGATGCTCTCCCGCAGGAAATGTCCGCTCGCAGGTAAACCCGGCTTGCGTGAGGAGTGTTGTCGCTGCTGACTCAGTGATCACGTGACCTGGTTGCGGACCGAGACCACCAAATGAATCTGTCCAATCAATGACAAAGAGCTTTGCACCTTTTCGAAGTACGCGTGCTATCTCATGGAGTGCCTTTGCTTTATCAGTACACTGAAACAACACATTCGACAGGAGGCCAGCGTCCAAGAGATTATCGCTGAGCGCAGTTCCTCGTGGAGCCTCAAGATCACACCACACTGGATGCACATTACGCAGACGCAGTTCGTGAGCACGTACTCCAAGCGCATCAACAAGGTTTTTTTGTATCTCACAGAGATACACCTTTCCCCTATCACCCACAGCCAGAGCAAGTGGCTTCATATAGTGACCACTTCCTGCACCAAAGTCAGCCACCACGTCGTCTGCACGTAAATGAAAATGACTCACGACAATACTCGGATCAATAAATTTTCCGGCAGGTGCGCTATACATGCATACAGTATACCCTGCCTGTCTCTTCTCTTTAGTCGTAGGTGGTGAAAAAGCCCGAGAGATGCTTCGCATCTCTCGGGCTTTTTCTATCTCCTGACACGTCAACAATTCGCTCAAATTTGAATGGAGTTTGTGAATATGTTAATGAAGCACAATATCTCAGATTGAATTTAAAACCTCTAAAATTCGACGAGTACGAGGAGTAAGCGAGATAGTTTAATTCTCCAATTCACTCAAATTTGAATGGAGTTCGAGAAGAAAAACAAAAAACTTGCGAGCCGTATTCTTATACGGTAAGCAAGTTTTTTGTGCATTCGACGAAGAAATACGTCAAATTTGTGCGAATTGTTTAGAAGTAGACGATGGAAGCTATTGCGTCTCCCGCTCGTAACTTCATCACCCGTACCCCCTGCGTCTGTCGCCCGAGTGACGGTACGTCCTTGAGTGGAAGCTTAATCACCTGCCCCTTCTTACTCATTACAACAAGCTCTCCTTCGGCCTTATCTTCCCCATTTACTATTGCTGCACCAATAACGTTCCCGGTCTTTGAGGTAATCTTTGCGGTCTTGATTCCTGATCCAGCACGCTTCTGCACCTTGTATTCCTTTGCTGGTGTTGTCTTTCCGTATCCATTTTCCATCACTACCAAGATTTCAGAATCCTTATGCTCTTTTGAGAGAATGTCTGCAGCAACTATACTGTCTCCTTTCCCTAGCTTCATTGCAGTTACGCCGCCAGCCGTGCGTCCCATTTCGCGTACATCACTTTCCTTAAAGCGAATTGACTGACCCTTTGCAGTAATAAGTGACACCTCGTCTCCCTTTCCAACAAACTTCGCAGAAATAAGTGAGTCATTATCTTTGAGTGTGATTGCAATGAGTCCGCTTCGTCGTACATCCTTGAAGCTTCCTGCATCAGACTTCTTCGCAACACCGTTTTTTGTCACCATCATGAGTGACCAGTCACCTTCCCAGCCTTCCTTTCGTACCGCAAGCACAGAGGTGACTTTCTCTTCTGACGTAAGTGCAAGGAAGTTCATAATTGACTTACCCTTAGTAGCACGGCGACCTTCTGGTATATCAAACATCTTTGTTTGATATACCTTACCCTTATCAGTGAAAAAGAGGAGATCGCTGTGGGACGACGTCGTGAGGAGTTCAGTGACGACATCCTCTTCCTTCGTATTGAGGTCCACAACTCCCACACCACCCCGTTTTTGGGTTTTGTATTCAGCTGGATTAGTACGCTTCACGTAGCCACCCTGTGTGATCACGAGCACGCTCTCTTCGTCAGCAATCAGATCCTCAACACTGAGCATCTTCACTCCTCCCTTCACAATCTTCGTGCGTCTGTCGTCACCATACTTGAGTGCGATCTCAGCAAGTTCAGATTTGATGATTGAAAGCATTTTCTTCTTGCTTCCCAAAATTGCTTCAAGTTCAGCAATAAGCTTCTGTACTTCACGCAATTCTTCTTCAATCTTCTTACGCTCAAGACCTGCAAGCTTCTGGAGTCGCATATCGAGAATAGCCTGTGCTTGAATAGCAGAAAACTTAAACTCTTTCATGAGTCCTGCGTGCGCTGTTGGTACATCCTTTGATGCACGAATAAGCTTGATGATGGCATCGATATGATCGAGCGCTTTCTTGAGTCCAAGGAGAATATGTTCACGTTCTTGCGCTTTCGTGAGGTCAAACTGTGTACGACGGCGAACCACTTCCTGACGATGCTTGATGTATTCTTCGAGAATAGCCTTGAGTGAGAGTGTTTGTGGTACACCATTAACGAGTGCAACCATGTTGTAGTGGAATGTATCTTCGAGCTGTGTGTGCTTATAGAGTTTATTGAGTACGGTCTGTGGTTGTGCACCACTCTTCAGCTCAACTACCACACGGATGTCATTTGTTGATTCATCACGAAGATCGCGAATACCCTCAATCTTCTTATCACGGACGAGATCCGCAATTTTGATGAGCATGTCCGCCTTATTCACACGATATGGAATCGAGGTAATAATGATTGAGAAGTTACCTTTCTTGTCTTCAACAATTTCAGTATCACCACGAACGACGACTCCACCACGACCGTTTGCGTATGCATGCGCAATATCCTTCTGATTAAACGCAATCGCACCAAGTGGGAAGTCTGGGCCTTTTACAAACTGCAGCAAATCATTAGTAGACGCTTCAGGATTTTCAATGAGATGCTCTACAGCAGCAGCAACCTCACGGAGGTTGTGTGGAGGAATATTTGTGGCCATTCCTACTGCAATACCAAGAGTTCCTGCAAGAAGAAGATTTGGTACACCTGCTGGAAGTACTTCAGGCTCTTTCTTTGTACCGTCAAAGTTTGGCCGCCAATTAACCGTATCCTTTTCGAGATCGCGGAGGAGCTCTTCTGCAACCTTCGACATCTTTGCTTCAGTATATCGGTATGCAGCAGCGCTATCACCATCGATAGATCCGAAGTTACCCTGTCCAAGTACGAGTGGGTATCGGGTAGTAAATTCTTGCGCAAGCTTTACCATTGCCTCATATACAGCAACGTCACCGTGCGGGTGGAAACTACCGAGTACGTCTCCCACTACAGTCGCCGATTTCTTGAAGCGCGCACCTGAGGTGAGTCCATTAAGGCGCATCGAGTAGAGGATGCGTCGGTGCACTGGCTTTAGACCATCGCGTACATCAGGGAGTGCACGTTGCGTAATAACCGACATAGAGTAGTCGAGGTACGCGGTTCGCATTTCGTCAGCAATACTTTGAACGACCACATTTTGATGTGGTACCACAGCAACTTCATCACCATGTGGTTCCTTCTTGTCGTCTTTATTTTTACCCTTTTTCATACCTGCCATACGTAGAATGTATTATGAATGTTATGCGTTTAGATGCGTATACCTCTGGCATTCAACACTATTATGTATCTAAAAACCGTATTATACCCCTACAAACCACTATTAATTACTGAATGGCTCCCAGTATAGCATACGACTCGGACTCCGAAAGAGTCATTATTGGGAGATTGTCGTTGTACCAATCATAATCACGCGTGGCGCTCCTTGTGTCGTCGAACTTGCAGTACGTGGCTGGCTCTCTGTATTCGTAGCGCTCTCTACTAAGTTGGGCATGACGTCTTTGAGCGAGAGCGTCTCTGTCCCTGTAGCCGTTTCTGCAGTATGAATAGTGCCGAGCTCCCCGGTACTCTGTATGTCTGGAGCCTGCACTACTGCAGGTAATCCCTCAGTCACGATCTGTTGTATATCATCAACACTCTTTGCAATTGCCCCCACCTGATCCTTCGTCGCATCAAAAACATCCATCAGGCTTTCTTCTGGAGACTCTTCGGCGGGAGAGGTAGATGTCGTGTCAGGGATCTGCGCAAATCGAGAAGGAATGGTAGATAGCCATATCATACCAATAATCCCGGTCACGACGACAGCAGAAACAAACGCGTACTGCGCTTTTGTTTCTGCTGATTGTTCTACAATACGATCCCAAAGGCTCATACGAGTAGTATAGCGCGGTTCACGAACTATGCACTGAGTACTACAATTTCTGCTTCCATTTCAAGTAAGTCTTTCTTCTTAATAGTGAGTTTATCAACTGGCTTTACTGCGTCTACACCTGATTCCTTGAAAAATGCAGTCAATGCTGCTGGAGAATAGTGCATAGGAATAATGCAGCGCGCTTCAAGCTTCGTTGCAAGCTTACTTGCAGCAGGCACATCGAGTACATCCCCTCCTCCAATAGGTACAAACAGAATATCAATATCATCAAGCTCTCCGAGAATTTGTGGATCAATCGCTTCATTTCCAAGTGCACCGAGAAATACAATATTGATTCCTTCAAGAGTCACTTGATAGATAGTATTAAACCGCGGAGTATTCTCGTACGTCGTATGTACTCCGTACCCTCGTGCAGTTACTTCACCAATCTCATACTCGCCTGGCCCTTGGACCACAAATGGTTCTTTTGCACCGTACGCCATTTCCTCTCCACCATTAAAATCTGGATGATTAAGTGATACGAAGGCTACGTCTGCCCCAAACTTAGCTCCTGATAACTTTGATTTTTTTGAAATTGGATCAAATACAAGTGTTGTATCGCCAAAAGATACTTTGAAACATTGTGCTCCGTGATATGTGATAACCATAGTGACACTATAGTACTAGAACTGAAGCTATTCGCAAAGTAATGTGGGTACGGCTTACTTGTATAAAATTCACAAACAAAAAGCCCGCAAAAAGCAAAGCTTCTTGCGGGCGCACCCTCCCACATCCGTATCAGTGTATATGTTATTTTATGAAAGAAAAAAGGCACCCCTGGGTTTGGGGTGCCTTGGACGGCAGAGTGCGCCTATACACTTTGCCGCTGCCTGATTGCGATTTCGAGTGCGAGAATCGCCTCCTCGAATGCAGCCATATCGACCGCTCTCGAGGCGAGGATAACCCACACTCGATCGAGACACTCGCAGGCATTTTTGCTCTGTTCCGCGAGTACTTCAAGCGCTGACAGGGTCTCGCGCTCCTGAATCAGCGAAGGAAACCGCCCGACCGTTGCCGCCAAGTGATTCAAGCGATCAACCAGATCGCGCTGATTCCTGAAAGCAACTGTGTCATCCGGATACGCAATCGCGCGCGCTTGCGTTGCCAGAGGACCAAGCCCTGCAAAGAGCTTGCGGCAGAACGCGTTATCGCGTTCAATTGCTGCTTTTGCAGCGCTGGTTTTGAAAAAAGCCATGGAACTCTCCGTTTGGTTGAGGAACTAACTGACTGTAACATTATACAGTATTTATGCTAAATGTCAATAAAAATATAATTGTTCAATAGCTTACATATATAGACTTTATAGACATTTTGTAGTATGCTCTGCCCACCGTAAAAGGTATTAATAGTTCTAACGGCATGCGGGTAACCCTACTCTCGAGCACACGGCCACGAGATACTGATTGAGTAGACATCCATCGCCGATCTAAAGAATTCATATTGAGCACATTTCTTCGTTGTTGCGCTCGTTTGCTCCACGCACAATAGATTTCTATTGTTTGGTCGCAAGCCTCGCTTACGCCTCGAACTGCATCTCAATCTGAATTTTTAAAATAAAAAAATATGTCAGAAGAAAAAAAGTCGGTCCTAGACCGCATCACTTCTCTCGTACATGGTTCACCAGCTGACGAAGCTGAAGAAACAGAAGCCATGACCGCAGAGGAAGAAGCACGCACAAAGAGCCCAATGAACTCACTCGTTGAGGCAAGTCCTATCCCTCCAAAGGATGGTGATCTTGTTGAAGGTAAAGTATCAGCAATCGGACGCGCACGTGTCTATGTAGAGCTCGTACCATTCGGTACAGGTCTTATCTACGGACGTGAGTTCATGAATGCACGTGATATTCTCCGCAAAGTTTCTGTAGGAGACACGATTGCAGCAAAGGTAGTTGATCCAGGAAATGAAGACGGATACATCGAACTTTCACTCAAGGAAGCTCGACAAGCACTTATCTGGAGTGATGCTGAAGATGCAGTGAAGAAGCAGACAATCATGTTCCTTCCAATCAAGGAAGCAAACAAGGGAGGTCTCATCATCGAATGGCAAGGTATCTCTGGATTCCTTCCAGCATCACAGCTCTCATCAGAACACTATCCACGTGTTGAGGACGGAGATAAGGACAAGATCCTTTCTGCGCTCAACGACCTTGTTGGTAAGTCACTTTCAGTCATTATGATCACTGCTGATCAGAAGGAAGGAAAGCTTATCTTCTCAGAGAAGGGACCACAAGAAAAAGAAGAGAAGGAAGAGAAAGTAAGTCGCTACTCAGTAGGAGATACCCTCAGCGGTACAATCACTGGTGCAGTTGATTTCGGAGTATTCGTGAAGCTTGAAGAAGGCCTCGAAGGACTCGTACACATCTCTGAACTCGATTGGGGACTTGTGGAAGACACACGTTCACTCTACAAGGTAGGTGACCCAGTAAAGGTAAAGGTAATCGAAGTGAAGGATGACAAGATTTCACTTTCTATCAAGCAACTCAAGGAAAACCCATGGGGCGCAGCAGCGAAGAAGTACAAAAAGGATCAAGAAGTACAAGGTGTTATCATCAAGTACAACAAGCATGGTGCGCTTGCATCTATTGAAGAAGGTGTTGCAGGACTTGTACACATTTCAGAATTTGAAAGTGAAGAACAACTCCGCAGCTCACTCTCACTTGGTTCATCATACTCATTCACTATTACGCTCTTTGAACCTAAGGAACAACGAATGACTTTGTCTTTCAAAAAAGCTAAGTAGAGAAAAGAAAATTGAACACATAAAAACCGCCCTCTGGGCGGTTTTTATATTGTCTTTGTTCCTACCCCTTATTCACTACCTGCATCGCCTCTTCTTTCCCTTTTGTCACAATGAGGGTGAGCGCAGTATGCACACGTTCCCCTACTTCCTTAAGTGCTTTTAATTCACTAGTGGTAAACCTGCCTAATACAAAATGAGAGAGTGCCTCTCCCGTCGGGCGCTTCACGCCTCCAAAGATACCTTTCCGCGCTATACCGACACGTACACGAATAAACGCAGTGCTCCCACATGAATCTATAATGGATTTAATACCATTATGTCCTCCTGCACCCCTGTCATACGCTACACGTACCTCACCAAAAGGAATGTCCACATCGTCATGTACCACAACGAGCGTATCGAGTGTTCCCCGGTCACGTACAAATTTTGCTACTGCGACACCTGAATTATTCATGAAGGTAGAGGGGAGAAGTACAGTCACGGGAGTGTTTTCAATACGTCCCTCTGAGAGATTGGCAGAGTAGAGTGATGAATTTGAAAACGAAGAAAATGCCTGCGCACCCACAAATTGCTCCAACACTAACCACGCAACATTGTGACGCGTAGTTACATACTCTTCACCAGGATTTCCGAGACCGACAATAGTATACATACCGAATTTATAAATATATTTTGAGTATAGCATAGAGATTTTTCTTCTTTTTGTATTGCGCATCAATTATTTCTATGACATAGAAATCATAATTGCACACGTGATAGGTGAAAAACTTGTGTAGAAGTACATGCACAGATATAATGGTCATCAAGTAAATAATCTATGGAGTTTTCACCAGAGTCACAAGGTTCAAAAGCCCCCATTCTTGAGACAGAAATTATGCATGCTGATCCTTCACATGAAAAAAAGGAGAACATGATCTCAGAAATTGTTCGTTTTTCACTCGTCGCACTCATTATCGTGCTTCCAATACGACTTTTTATCGCACAACCGTTTATTGTGTCGGGCGAATCTATGGAAACCACCTTCTCAACAGGACAATACCTCATTGTCGACCAGTTGAGCTACCACTTTGAAGAGCCACAACGCGGGGATGTTATTGTATTTCGCTATCCAAAAGACCCTTCAAAGTTTTTTATTAAGCGCGTTATTGGTGTGCCTGGAGACACGGTAGAAGTGATCGCTGGTCAGCAGGTAAAAATAACCAATACAACCCATCCTGAGGGAGTAACACTTGACGAATACTATATCCAAGACATGAAACCGGGCGCTTCAGTCACCGAAAAGCTTGGCGAGAACGAATTCTTTGTTATGGGAGATAATCGCAACAAAAGTTCGGATTCACGTGCGTGGGGAGTCCTACAACGGGATAAGATTATTGGGCGTGCATTCCTCAGACTCTTTCCATTCACCAATGTTGGAGTACTACCAGGACAAATCGACATTAGTAAGGAAATGGCTTTATAAAATAATATAGAATTTTGCATGACAATCTCAGTATCAGCTCAAGATTTTATAAAATCAGCATCGCACACCGCGCACCACTTTGGTTTTTCACCACTCGAAAAGCTAAAAGCACACCCATCGTGCAAAAATTGCGACTCCAAGATACAGCATAAAGATAGTGCGCAAGACCGTAAGAGTGACGCGCTCCACGGTATGCTCACCTCAGGTATGAGCTCGTACTTTGATTTCAAGCTCAATGGTATTGAAGGACCTTCCCTCTTCTACACCACCGAACAAGTACCTCGGAGTGGTGATATCGCTATCACATTTCATGTACTCAATGTAAAGAAGAGTATTGCGGAAGCACTCCTCATTCAAACCATCCGATCGCTCCTCAATGATCTTGGATACATGCACCATACCGTGCGCATTAATTCTCTCGGCGATACCGACTCATCGACACGCTATATTCGTGACCTCACAAATTACCTCAAAAAGCGTCTTGAAGAAATGCCACCACAAGCTCGTGAGCTCATGAAGGAACATCCACTCACTGCACTCATGTATCTGATTGAAAAAGATCATGACCTTGCAAAAAAGAGTCCAAGTCCACTTGAATATCTCACTGACTTAAGTCGCAAACATTTCCGAGAAATTGTGGAGTATTTAGATATGAGCGAGACCCCATTTGAGATCGATCCACGACTTCTCGGTAGTCACGAATGTTACTCTGATGCACTCTTTGCCTTTGATATTCTGAACGAGGATCGTGAACGCATGGTTGATAATCCGCTAACCATACGTGGAGGCAGATACAGCACATTTGTTTCGAAAATGAGTAAATCGAAAGTACCTGCTGCTGGTGCAGTCATGATACTCAAGGATAAGAAAGCGCCAACAAATATTCCTACACCACGTATCAAAAATAATTCGAATGTATTCCTCGTCCAATTAGGATTCGGACCAAAGGTGAAAAGTCTACTCTTGATCGACGAACTCCGTCGTGCAGGTATATCAGTGCATCAAAACATTATGAGTGACTCCTTAGGTGAGCAATTACGCCAAGCTGAGGCACGGAAATCACGATATGCAGTGATCCTTGGCCATAAGGAATTTATGGACGGAAACGTGATTTTACGAGACCTCGAGAAGCAGAATCAAGAGAACATACCTGCACACACCCTCGCTACCCATTTAAAAAGACTTAATGCACTTTGTGCGTAATAGAGACCCCTTCCCGGTAGCTTGCAAAGGCAGCAAGCACATGGTATTCTCTCCCCACTATGGCAACGAATGTTGAAGTAAAGAAAAATAATCAAGAAAGCACCGCAAACCTTATTCGTCGTTTTACGAAGCGTGTTCAAGGTTCAGGAGTACTGAATCGTCTGCGCAAGCATCGATATCATGAGCGAGAAAAGTCACCACTCGTACACCGAGCAGGAAAACTTAAAAAACTTGCAAACAAAGTAGAGTACGAGAAACTACTCAAACTTGGTAAGGTACAAGAAAATACACGCGGTCGTCGATAAGAGACCACTACAAAAAATCCCCGATTGTCGGGGATTTTTTGTACCTCCCTGCTACAGTCCGTGATACACTACAGGTATTATCTTCAATCTATGAGTGTTTCTATTTCATCACGTGCGCGTTCCTACCCGAAGCTCCCCTACGAGAACATAGCTGAAAGTATTCTCGGAGCTCGCTATGCTGTATCACTTATCTTTGTCGGAGCAAAGCGTGCGCAGCAACTCAACAAAGAGCACAGACAAGCAACATACGTACCAAATGTACTGTCGTTCCCACTCGACAAAAACGTCGGGGAAATATACATCACACCAGTCGTTGCAAAAAAAGAAGCCCCGAAATACCAGATGACGAAGGATGGATATATTGGTTTTTTGTTTATCCACGGACTTCTCCATTTGAAAGGGTACCCACATGGGGCTACAATGGATAAGGCTGAGAAAAAATACTGCGCGCAGTACAAACTTAAGTAGCGTTCAACACTCTCTGCTTTCCGCAATATGCGGGTTGCTTATTTATGGCACAACATTATGTAACAGGAATAGATGTCGGCACCTACCACGTAAAAGTGGTTATTGCGAGTGATACCTCAAAAGAACCTCGAGCCGTGCCACAAATCATCGGTACTGGCTACGCAGAGAGTCGCGGGCTCAGAAACGGATACATCATCAATGAAGCTGACGTCGTGCGCAGTGTACGCAACGCCGTTGCACAAGCGGAGAAAGCAAGTGGGGTAAAGGTGCGCCATGCATACATCTCTATGGGAGGTATCGGCCTTGATGAAATCCATGCGCGAGGAGAAGCAATCACCTCTCGTGCTGACTCTATCATTACCCAGGTTGATATCGATAAAGCGGTCCAGGCAAGCGAAGAATCGATTCAGGATAAGATACCAAATAGAAAAGTCATCCACGCAATCCCTCTCCACTTTACGGTTGATGGCGAAAAGGTGCACGGCCGACCACACGACCTCAAAGGTACTAAACTCGAGGTTGAGGTCTTATTTGTGACTGCGTTTGAACAGCACTTGAACGACCTTGTCACTGCTATAGAGAGTATTGGGATTAAAGTTGATGACGTTATGGCTTCCCCACTCGCAGGAAGCCTTGTGATGCTCACAAAAGCACAGAAGCGTGCGGGGTGCATACTCGCCAACATTGGTGCAGAAACGGTCTCAGTAGTGATCTTTGAAAATAATACCCCGATGTCACTCAAGGTCTTCCCGATTGGCTCAAACGATATCACAAACGATATCGCCTTAGGTCTCAAGATTACGCTCGACGAGGCAGAGAAAATTAAGCGTGGTGGTATGACGAGCGTTCCCTACTCAAAGAAAAAACTTGATGAGATTATCTCAGCACGACTCACTGATATATTTGAACTGATTGATGCTCATCTGAAAAAAATTAAGCGCGACGGACTCCTTCCTGCGGGGATCATCCTCACGGGAGGCGGCTCAAGCGGTGCTTCAGTACAAGACCTCGCTCGAGCGTCACTCAGACTTCCTTCGAAGATAGCAACGCTCGACCCTGGACAAAATGGTAAGGTGCGAGACGCTTCATGGGCAGTGGGTTATGGCCTCTGTATTTGGGGTATGACCGGAAGTGAAGAAGAGAGCGGGATCAATCTTGCTCGTCATACAGGAAACTCTATCCTCAACTGGCTCAAGCAATTTCTTCCATAACCTTGCCTATATAGGTATTACACAAAAAGAAGGCACGTATGTGTCTTTTTTTCTTTTATTATATTTTTGTGTGAGTCATCGTATACAGAATATATGTATGAAATACATTTATTCTGAGCCGCGATATGACCACATTCTCATATGATGACAAACACACGAAGCACATTTTTGTCAATATAGTGACAGATATTTTTATGCACTGTATGATACTCCTACGTTATTAGAGCGTGCTGTATCTCGAGAAGATATACGCACAATTATTTTTGGTATGGAACAAATTAAAACAGACGTCGAGTCATTTGCGCGGATTCGAGTCGTCGGTGTAGGAGGATCAGGAAACAATGCAGTCAACTATATGGTTGGCGCAAAAGTGAAAGGTGTCGAGTTCATCGCTATCAACAGTGATGCGCAAGATCTACATCACTCACTCGCAAAGAAGAAGATCAATATCGGTAAGAATCTTACTCGTGGTCTCGGTGCAGGAGGAAACCCTGACATGGGACGACGTGCAGCTGAAGAAACACGTGAAGAGATTGCAAACGCAATCAAGGGATCAGACATGATCTTCATCACGGGTGGAATGGGAGGTGGTACCGGTACTGGTGCAGCACCTGTCGTAGCGAAGATTGCTCGAGAGACTGGCGCTCTCACCGTCGGTGTGGTGACAAAACCATTCCTCTTTGAAGGACAAGAACGTATGCGACTTGCGCTCCAAGGAATCGAAGAACTTAAGAAAGAAGTGGATGCGCTCATCACCATACCAAATGATCGTCTCCTTGCTATCGTTGACCGAGAGACAAGCGTCAAGATGGCGTTTGAACTCTGTGACAATGTGTTGAAGCAAGCAGTGGAAGGTATCTCTGACCTCATCACTATGCCTGGTATCATCAATGTCGACTTTGCCGATATTCGCAGCGTTATGGAGAATGCAGGATCTGCACTCATGGGCGTTGGTCTCTCAACCGGAGAGAAGCGTTCTGAAGAGGCTGCTCGTTCTGCTATCAATTCCCCTCTCCTTGAAGTTTCAATTACGGGTGCTAAGGGTGTTCTCTTTGCTATTGCGGGAGGCGACGACCTTGGTATGCTTGAAATTCAAGATGCTGCTCGCATCATTACCGAATCAATTGATCCTCATGCAAAAGTAATCTTTGGAGCAATCAAGGATGAGAAACTAAAGAAGAATGAGGTACGCGTTACTGTTATTGCAACTGGCTTCCCTGAGTCCGATGGTACTCCGCATGTACCCGTCATTCGAAATGTCGAACGCACGATACATACAATGCCAGAAGAAAAAGAGCCTGTACGTGGAAGAATCTTTAACTCTATTGGTTCAGGTCGTGCATCAGAACCAGAGGTTCGAGAAGAACCTATTGTAGTCCGTGAAGAAACTCGTCCATCAATCCAGACTGTTAACAAAGATCCAAAGCCAGTCGATCAAATCGACGAAGAAAACGATGACGATTGGGGCGCGGTGCCCGCTTTCTTGCGTCGATCAAAACTTAAATAAAGTTTTGATCCGCAAGAACGGGCACCGCGAAGCGCAGCGATGTGAGGGATTATTCCTAATATCCCGAACCAGCGAGCTGGGGTCGCGAGTACTTGGTAGAATTCGAGCATAGCGAAGAATTATACTTAGTAACTTGTGACCAGTGCCTCATTCCTTCGTCGCTCAAAATTGAAATAATTTTGAGTCGACTTGTCCCGCAGGAACGGCGAGTCGGAGCGTGAGAAGCGACTATCGGCCGACAGGCCCGAGCTTCGCAAGACTCATTGAGAGCTTTTATGAGTTATGACGAAATAAAAGATCCAATGAGTGGACAGTTCCTGTAAGGAAGTGAGGCATGCTGTTCTAAACTCAATTCATTACCCCCAAAACACCGCACGTACGTGCGGTGTTTTGCTGTCTTGTATAAGTACGATAGAATACTCCGTACAGATACGATTGATAGTTCGATTATTTATATTTTTTTAATTCTCATGCACGATTTAATCATTATTGGTGGAGGACCGGCAGGCATTTCTGCAGGTGTCTACGCATCACGCAAGCAACTTAAAACATTACTCGTCACCAAAGAATGGGGTGGCCAAAGTACGGTGTCAGAAGATATTCAGAACTGGATTGGTACACCACATATCTCTGGCGCAGATCTTGCAAAGAGTTTTGAAGATCATTTGAAGACATACGCTGGGGAGTTTGTAGAAATGATTGCGGGTGTTCTTGTGACGAAGGTAGAAAAAAATGGTGATACATTCACCGTTACCCTCGATAACGGTAGTACACACGAGACTCGTTCTGTACTCGTTACCACAGGATCAGTACGACGTAAGCTCGATATAGCGGGAGCAGACACCTTTGAACACAAAGGTCTCACCTACTGTGCTTCTTGTGATGGACCGCTCTTTAGTGGGCAAGACGTAGCTGTTATCGGTGGAGGAAACGCAGCATTTGAAACTGCAGCTCAATTACTTGCATACACAAAGAGTGTCACTCTATTCAACCGCAGTTCAGACTACAAGGCTGATCCAGTTACTGTAGAGAAAGTACTCTCACATCCCAATATGAAAGCAGTGACCAACATGACACTCAAAGAAATTGTCGGTGAGACATTTGTAACAGGGCTAACCTATGAAGACAGTACGGGAGCAACTCAGACACTTCCAGTAGGTGGTGTATTCGTGGAAATCGGCCTCATGCCAAGCACTGAGTATGTTGCAGGGCTCGTGGAGCTTGATGAATACAAGCGTATCAAAATTGATCCATGGACACAGCAGACAAATGTGAAGGGAGTATGGGCGGCTGGTGACTGTACGAACATCAAATACCACCAGAACAACATTTCTTCCGGAGATGGAGTACGCGCACTTGAAGACATCTACGTACACTTAAAGACTAAATAGGCCAGTGCACACAGACGCACACAAAAAATAGTACCCGAAACGGTACTATTTTTTGTATTGAGATGATGCTACCCGAGTATTTTTTCAAGTATAGAGTATAACTCTGACTTTATTGAAACTGTAGAATCATGTAGCTCGGGTAACGTTTCTTTCCGTACCCATTTGTAGTCTGTGTGTTCGGGACTCAGTACCATATCAAACGGCTCTGCAGTGACTTTGTAAAAAATAAGCACAAGCCCCTGACCTCCCTCCAGATCGCGATCAAGTCTATACGCACCAACTACATCATGAATGGAAAATTCTTTGATGCATGGTAATTCTTCATGGAGCTCGCGGGTGAGTGTTGCGTGCAAAGTTTCTCCCTCATCGATTCTTCCTCCAGGAATATCCCAGTATGCATTGTCACCAACTCCCTTTTGGAGCACGAGACACTCATCATTAATACAAATGATTCCCTTCACCCCCACATGACAATCTTTTATCATATCCATTTACTAACGAGCGAATTAATACGGGATCTGACATTCTTCAAAGCAGTGTGCACCACGATTAAGCGAGTATACTCGCTCACGTCCTCTATCGACGACTGCGACTGCATTCACTGATTTTAGAATATTGAGGTGATGCGTGACGGTCGGCTGACGGAGTCCAAGCACCTTCGTTAAGTCCCCAACAGTCACACCATTCTTTGATTCCTTCTTACCAAGTAAACACACGAGCTTGTAGCGACTCTGTACTCCCACAACTTTGAAGCAATCAGGACAAAGTTCCTTTTCATTCATTGCAGATGGCTTCACCCATGCTGGACGTGTATAGGTTTCTGTTTTCGAGTTTGAAACTTTGTTTAGTTTTTTCTTTTTTTCCACAGACATAATTTTACTATAGATGACCATCTATATAATATAAATATATAGATACTTATCAATAATACCACAGCACCCCTTGGGTGGTGCTTTTTAATCCACTATGCCACATACAACGCACACGAAAGAGTCTATCCCCTTCATCATCAAGCGATCTGGCCGTAAAGTCGCTTTTAAGCCAGAGAAAATAACTCGCGCAGTCGAAAAGGCCCTTCGTGCATCGGGCGAGCACACGAATGGTATACCTGAAAAAATAACAAAAAGCGTACTCAGAGAGCTCACAACTACCTACACCGCAAGCTCTTCCGTCTTCCCGACCGTTGAGTCGGTACAAGATCTTGTGGAGTATGCACTCATGGAAGCTGAGTATCATAAAACAGCAAAGGGCTACATTCTCTATCGCGAACAGCATGCTGAGATACGGCGCATGGTGGACACCGAGTCGGTAAGTCTTGTTGATCAATATCTTGATTGTGCAGACTGGCAGGTGAATGAGAACAGCAACATGTCATTCTCACTCCAGGGACTCAACAATTACATTGCCTCAGAAATAAGCAAAACGTACTGGCTCAACAAGATATACCCGCGCGAAGTTCGTGAAGCTCACCTCCGTGGCGATCTGCACCTCCATGATCTCAACTTACTTTCCGTCTATTGTGTGGGTTGGGATCTCTACGACCTTCTTCGACGTGGTTTCGGTGGTGTGTCAGGGAAAGTACAGAGTAAACCGCCCAAACATTTCAAAACAGCACTCGGTCAGATGGTGAACTTCTTCTACACACTCCAAGGGGAAGCTGCCGGTGCACAGGCATTTTCGAATGTCGACACCCTTCTTGCCCCGTTCATTTGGTACGACCACCTTTCATACGATGAGGTAAAACAGGCGGTGCAAGAATTTGTCTTCAACGTAAATGTGCCCACACGTGTTGGCTTTCAAACACCATTTACGAATATCACCTTAGACCTCACGCTCCCTGCTCACTATGAGAAGATGCGCGTCATTATAGGAGGCAAGGAAATGAAGGAAACCTATGCTGCCTTCACGAAAGAGATGGCCATGTTCAATCGAGCGTTTCTCGAAGTAATGTGTGAGGGTGATGCTTCAGGTCGAGTGTTTACCTTCCCTATCCCTACGTACAACATCACGAAGGACTTTGACTGGGAAAATGAAAATATTTCTGCGCTCTGGGAGGCTGCAGCAAAGTACGGAATTCCCTATTTCTCAAACTTTATTAATTCAGATATGAGTCCTGATGATGCACGTTCGATGTGCTGTCGCTTACGCATTGATAATCGAGAGCTACAAAAGCGCGGTGGAGGTCTATTCGGTGCAAACCCACTCACCGGCTCAATTGGTGTCGTGACTGTTAATTTGCCGCGTCTTGGAAAAACGAGCAAGAATAAAAAGGAGTTCCTTAAGAAACTCGGTACACTCATGGATACTGCCGCAGAGAGTCTTGAGATTAAACGAAAGGTGCTCGAGACAATGACTGATAAGAATCTCTATCCCTATACCAAATACTATCTCGAAAGTATCAAGACCGGGTACGGCTCATACTGGAAAAATCACTTCTCGACGATTGGCCTTGTTGGTATGAACGAAGCACTCGAGAACCTCTTACACACCTCAATTGCCACAGAAATAGGCACCAAGTTTGCAGAGGAAGTACTCGACTTTATGCGAAAGAGAATCGCAGACTATCAAGAAAAAACCGGAAATAATTACAACCTCGAAGCAACACCGGCAGAAGGCACCTCATATCGTCTGGCACTCCTCGATCAAAAGCTCTTTCCAGATATGGTCTTTGCAAATGGCACCGGGAGTGACGTTGTCGACCCATACTACACAAACTCAACACACCTTCCTGTTCAATACAGCGATGATATATTCGAGATACTTGAACTCCAGGACTCACTCCAAACTAAATACACCGGCGGCACCGTCATTCATTTTTTCCTCGGAGAACGCATCACTGACGCAAGTGTAGTGAAACGACTCGTGAAAAAGATCTGTACGGAGTACCACCTCCCCTACTTCACGCTCACCCCAACATTCAGTGTCTGTGAGATACACGGCTACCTGCACGGCGAGGTGACACATTGCCCAAGCTGCAACGCTGCCTGCGAGGTGTATACGAGAGTGGTGGGCTACCTCCGACCAGTCGAGCAGTGGAACAAGGGCAAGAAAGCTGAGTACGCAAACCGAGCACACATTGAACCGACACTCATAGAAACGCAGACTAAATCTTCAATTCCGGTATGAAAATAGGAGGCCTCCAAAAATGTTCACTCATAGATTATCCGGGCAAAATATCTGCCATCATTTTCACCATTGGCTGCAATTTCAGGTGCCCATACTGTCACAATCCAGAGCTGGTTGATGAGACCGCACTTCCCCTTTCTGAAGACGAAGTTTTTGCATTTCTTATGCGACGCAAAACTCTGCTTGACGCAGTAACGATAACGGGAGGTGAGCCGACCATCCATGACGACCTCATCCCCTTTATTAAAAAAATTAAAAAGATGGGGTTCTTAGTGAAGCTCGATACGAATGGTACTCGCCCTGACGTCATTGCGTACGTACAAAAGCACGCCCTCGTTGACTATATTGCAATGGATATCAAAGCTCCACTCGAATCGTATGCACACACCGTTGCGCGTCCCGTAGATACGAGTGCTATACAAGAGAGTATTTCGCGCATTATCGGAGGTCTCATTCCCTATGAGTTTCGTACCACCGTCGTAAAGTCTCTTATCTCCCCGAATGATTTCCGTCTTATCGGCGAAGAGATCCGTGGTGCCCAGAAGTACTACCTCCAAAAGTTCGTCCCCACAAAGACGCTCAATCCCGCATTCATTCGCAAAACCACCTACAAAGACTCAGAACTCGAAGCGTTTAGAGAGCTTATGGAAACGTATGTAACCGAGTGCGCTATTCGATAACCGATATGAAAAAAACGATTTATCTTGATCATGCATCCACCACACCGCTCCATCCTGAAGTGTATTCGGTGATGCTCCCGTACATACAGAATACGTATGGTAATCCCTCATCCATCCACCACAAAGGACGTGAGGCGGCACAGATTCTCGACAATGCACGTGCGTTTACCGCACGTACTCTCGATGTACTCCCGCGCGAAATAATCTTCACGAGTTCAGGGACTGAAGCAAACAATCTCGCGCTCCACGGCGTTGCAAAAGCGTACCAAAAGAAGGGTAAGCATATTCTCCTCTCTCCCATAGAACATATCTCAATTCTTGAAGCTGCAGATCGGCTAAAAGAGGAAGGGTTCGAGATTGAGTACCTCACCGTAGACAGGTACGGACGGGTCAGTGTAGACGACGTCATTTCTCGCGTGCGTCCTCACACCATTCTCATATCGCTCATGTATGCCAATAATGAAATCGGCACGATTGAACCGGTCCCCGAACTTGCGCGTCACCTCAAGCAAGTATTCGGTGAGAAACGACCATTCCTTCACACCGACGCATGCCAAGCGGCTGGTCAACTGCAAATTTCTCCAAAAAAACTAGGAGTCGATCTCATGACACTGAATGGCGGAAAAATATATGGACCAAAAGGAAGTGGCATGTTGTACGCAAAAGATGCAATCACACTAACGCCACACATAGTCGGTGGGACGCAGGAATATGGACGACGTGCAGGAACAGAAAATATTCCTAATTGCGTTGGCTTTGCGCACGCACTTTTCCGTGCAGTCACCGATACCCCTACAACATGCGCACAGCTTACCTACCTCCGAAATATACTAAGAACTGAAATAGAAGAGCGTATTCCTGATGCTCACATAAACGGCCATCCAACCTACAGGCTCCCGAACAATGTACACTTCTCATTCCCCGCGCTCGAGGGAGAGTCTCTTGTGCTCCTCCTTGATACCTATGGTATCTGCGCCTCAACCGGATCTGCCTGTAGTGCGCATAATCTCCAACCTTCACACGTACTACGCGCTATTAAACAAGATACTACTCTCATGCACGGAAGTCTTCGCCTCACCCTCGGTACAAGCACGACCGAAGAGGACATCCATACCACCGTGGAGGCACTCGTGACGTGCGTAGAGCGATTACGCGCTATTACCCCATCATATATGCCACAATGAATTCACTGACACACAGCACCATACCTGATGTCGCAACCTGCGGCAGTACTGAGTCGTGGCTCTATAGCGACACCGTAAAAGATCATTTTTTTAATCCACGAAATCTCTTACTCGATGATACTGAGTATGAGAGTGACGGTATCGGTGTTGTCGGTAGCCCTGCGTGCGGCGACATGATGGTTGTCTGGATTCATGTAGACAGTGACACGAAACGAATCACCAAATGTGTCTGGCGCACATTTGGCTGCGCCTCAGCTATTGCATCCACATCCATGATGTCTGTTATGGCAACAGAACAGGGCGGGCTCTCATTACGAGATGCAAAGAGGCTCTCGCCAGAAGCAATTCTTGAGCGACTCGGTGGACTTCCTGACCGCAAATACCATTGTTCGGTACTGGGTCATCAAGCGCTTCGAGAAGCGGTGCTCGATTATGAAACAAATCATGTCACGTAATACACATACTCTTGATTGGGAAATAGTCAGCATTGAAAATGAAACCCACGATACAAAAACATTAACCCTACGGGCGACATCTCCATTCAATTCATTCATTGCCGGGCAATACGTCACTGTGCTGCTTCCTGCGGTAGCACCACATGAGGGGAAAAGTTATAGCATCTCGAGTATTCCCGACACATCTTTAATTACGCTCACCGTAAAAGAGATGGGGGTATTTTCTCGTGCGCTTACCGCACACACTGTCGGGGACCACATAGAGACGACAGAGCCGTATGGATTTTTTTACCCTGAGTTCGAAGATGAGAAGCCGCTTACCTTTATTGCGGGAGGCGTAGGTATTACCCCCTGCATGAGTATTATCCGCACTGCGCTCACACAAGGGTATGCGTCCCCGATCACACTTTTTTATTCAAACAAAACAACTGCGGACTGCATCTTTAAAGAAGCTATCGCTGGGCTCGCCTCTACTTACCCCTCATTTACTGTGCATCAGCACCTCACACGAGAAGTTCCTACCGATACATCCGTGACACACGGCAGAATCACCGAGCACGACATACGTACTCATTCAGAAGATAGCCAAAATACTGATTTCTTTATTTGTGGCTCTATTAATTTTACAAAAGATATGTGGCGCACGCTTCGCGAGATTGGTATTCCAAGTACACAAATATACACTGAAGGATTTTTCTAGCAGGAACAGAAAAAGCACCGACGGCTCGGTGCTTTTTCCTTATACAACGTAGAGCGTAGTCCCCTGAGCCACACACTTCTATACAAGTGCTTTAATATGTGAAGAAAATCACCACACTCAAGGGACCTCTATAGCTTCCCACCCTGGGTACATAACGTCAATAGTATTTTACGATAGGTAAACGAGGGCTTAGAATATACACTCTGTTGATAATCCTGTGCACAACTAGGTTCACAACCTAGTTCATAACTATGTGCAGAAGTAGCTCTTTTAGAATGTAAAAAGCGTACCGACGAGAAACGCAATTGACGCCGCTGCACTCCCCACCAACACCACTTCTCCCACTGATCGTACGAGACCGGTGCCAATAACTCGCCACTTTAAGATTCCAAGCATCACAAGCGCAATAATGGCACCACCGGCGGAAAATTCAAACACCGTTTGAGGTTCAAACGCACCAAAAATAACAAATGGAATAAGTGGAATACAACCAAAAATAACAAACGAAAGAAATGTCACTGTCCCGGTGAGTAGTGGTTTCTCGTCAGTTGGATCAGTCATCTTGAGTTCATAGCTCATGAGAAAATCAACCCAGAATTTTTCATTCTTCTTATAAATATTTGTGAGTGTCAGAGCATCCTCTTCCGAAAATCCTTTTGCCATCAGAATGAGCTTTGTTTCTTGCGTCTCATGACCACTATTCTGCTCAGAGACGTCTTTCTCCTTCGAACGGACCGAACAGTACAAACTTTGCTCCGAACGTACCGCAAGGAAATTTCCAAGACCCATAGAAATACCGTCTGCAAAAAGATTCGCGAGTCCAAAGAGGAGCACCATAAGGAACGAGAGCTGTGCAGCTGACTCATTCGAGAATGCTGCTCCAGAAAATCCAGCAACCACCGCAAACGTGGTAATGATGCCGTCCACTCCCCCATAGATAACTTCCTTCAGATACACAGAAAGAGATGACTGTGAGTTAAGCGGTGCGAGAAGCTTTTCCGCTGTTCTCTGACGATGGTGTCGTTTCATAGTGCCTATCATAGCATGAGGGTGAGGGGGGGGTTTGGTGTCTACTACAGTTTGCTTATGAAGGAGGATTTGGCGTCCGCTAGTAATTCGATTGCGAGGGGGATTTGAAACTTACAGTTTCAGTACACCTTGCGGATACATCACTTCCCTTTGGTCGTAATGATATCTCGCAAGGTCTTCAAATCTCCCCTTGCTTCTCGAAATGATAATTTGCTCGGATGGTTCCCATCCATCCTTGCAAATCATTGCGGAAGAGGGGAGATTTGAACTCCCGATTGGGTTTCCCCAATGCCGGTTTTCGAGACCGGTGCCTTCAACCTCTCAGCCACTCTTCCCTGTTTAATAACCCTATAAAACTAGCATTTTTTCAAAATATTCGGTAGTATAGTGCACACATTACATTCGCCAGCAAATGGCGCATGTAATGGTTTGGTTTAGTGTTTCACTCAACCAAATGAAGTATTCGGCCCCATCGTCTAACGGTTAGGACATCAGGTTTTCATCCTGGAAATCGGAGTTCGATTCTCCGTGGGGTCACAAAGAGCAACAAAACGGTTTTCAAAAGGTTCAAATCCTTTTTTGACCTTATATTCCAACATATCTTGAGCAACATAGAGTTCTGAAAAGATAACTCGGATGATTTTCTCTTTTTCGTGCGGTTTTGCGAAATCGTAAACAGGGACAACATCTTTTATGAGTTCTGAAAGTTTCTCTATGTCTTTCATTGTGTCTCGCATAGCGATGTCAGAAACATCTTCATCGCTCTTTAGTATTGCAAGTTCTGCTTCAAGTTTCACTTCTTCTGCAACGTAACCTTCGGGTGAATATACTCCTGCTTTCAAGAGAGGTATTTTATTGGAACGTAGATATGCAAGGTCCTCACGTACTTTTTTCTTTTTACGTTCACTCTGGTCAAAGTTCTTTTGTCGTCTCTCCTCAAGCATAGCTATCTCGGTCCCGATGCGTGCGTCCATTTCTGCAAGTTCGTCATCAGTAAAATATAGATTGGACAAGAGTTTACTGACTTCCTTATCAATAAAGGCGAAGTTGAAGTTCTTGAAGCTATTTTCACACCCATTTACACAGCGAGCATTGTAGTACTGGATACCTTTCTTCGGATACGGTGTATAGACACGCTTACAATGAGCACATCGAATGATGCCACGTAGTGGGAGGTCAAGTTTCTCTGTGTAGTGAATACTTACTTTCTTTTTCTTGAGTACAGCCTGAACATCGTTGAAAAGCTCCTGACTTACCAAAGCTTCGTGACTCGCACTCTCAATATAGTTGTTATCAGGGTCAAGTGTCTTTCCCGTATAGAAAGGATTGGTCAGAATACGACTAATGAGATTTACACTCGCTGGTTGTGATAGCTTTGGTATATCAATTGTTTCATCGTCTTCTTCTGCGAGCATCTCTTCTTTTGTTCGCCTACGCCTCATAGGAACTGTTACGAAGCCCTGTTCTTTCGCATATCGTGCAAGGTCAGATAGACTCCAGTCGCCTGTAGCATAGTACTCGTACATTTGACGTATAACTGGTCCTCGTTCAGGGTCAATTGGCTTATGTTCCATCTCTCCCAAGTTCAAATAACCAATAGGTGCTCTGTGGGTACAAATACCTTTTTCTCGTGCATTCTTGATTGTTAGGGTTACTTTTTCACTGGTAACACGTGAATGGTGTTGAGAAAACATTCCGTCAATGTCCATATGCAATGCTCCAGAACTTGTCTTCTCATATTTTGCATAGACAAAGCGGAAATCAATACCTTTACGCATCAGCTTTCTAATAAGAGTGTCGTCACCTTTATTGCGACTAATACGGTCCCAACAGAGACAGATTATGCCTTTGAAGTGCCCCTGACTAATGAGCTGTAGCATCTTCTGAAACTTTGGTCTATCAATTCGATACTGGACCAGTCCGTCATTTGTAATTGTTATATCGTCATTTTCTGTAAAACCAGAATGCTTTTCAGAAACAACACCATCAGCACAAAAGCTCTTGAGGGTTATTGGTGCTATCGGTAGACGTTCACGATGTGCATAACGTGCATTCTCTACCTTTTGATATGAAATGGAGTTCTTCTGATTATCTGCCTCATCTGTACTTTTGCGATTGTATATCAAATAGTACTCACGGTACTTACCGCTTTGAATATCTTTCAAAATATCTGCTTCTGTTTTGGGTGTGTTTTTACTCATACACATTTACATTCGCACGCTTCACCACGACCCCATTCACGATTTCAAATCCTTCTGCATACATCCTCCTGCGGATGGACTTGAGAACGTTACCAAGCTCTTCGAGTGCCTCACGTGTATCTTTGGAAAACTTCGGGCTTGAACTCAATGAGGGACAACGTAATGACGTCTTGTTGCTACACAAAAGTCCACGTTGCCCCTCGTTGTTTTCAAACGGAGTGACATCATTGTATGAACTTTTGTGTAGCTCTTTCATTATACCAGCTCAATTACATCTCTCGACCTTTTTCGACAGCACAATATGTCATATAGCTTCGACCTGCTTCTGACTGCATTAGCATCAATTTTCGTTGTTTCTTTGTTAGTTTCCCTGCATAAGTAAATCGCTTCGTCTTCTCACGAAGGTCTTCTACTTTCTTGTATAGCTCAAGGGTTCGGAAGAGCGGATACATTCCGTATTTGCGATTGGTATTTCGAGATGAGTATGTCAGCTCATAGCAATGTCTACACCCAAACCAATCGCCACCCTTATAGAGCACGCCAACACGCCGACCACAGCGTTTTCCATCCTTTATTAGGTTGCACTCAAACCAATAGCGAGTTCCGCCAAAATGACACGCCGTCTCAACCAAAGGGACCTTGTAATCAAAGTCCTTCTTTTCACCTGTGAAGTTGTCAGTCTGGGTGTAAATAAACTCCGCATACTTCTCTTCATCATCACAAATGGACACCCTGACACCTACGGTTCCGTGCGAACCGTTCTCTCCCCAGCCAACTGTGGTGTATTTGAAACCGCCACGTTCTTTGACGCCTCGGAGAAGCCACCAAATCTCCATCTTTTTGAGTCCATCACCTTCTTCTTTTTTCATATCGGTTCCAAAAATATCCGAAATCAATAGGGATTGTTTTCGTATTTGTACTAATAAATTGTTCTATATATGGCTTTGTATATGGTCTGTTTGGGTAATTGCGATACTTTGTTCTATCCCCGATTTCCACCATTCCTTTTACGAAACGAACCCATCTGATTTCTCTCCAGAAACGTCAACATCAATCGCTAGGGGTGGTGGTACTTTTTCACCATTTCGGACCGCCTGTAATCGCTGGAGTTCGTGAATTGCCTTGTACATCCTGTTCTCTAGTGCAATCTCATAGCGAAGATATGTACCAGAAAGTTTCTCTACAGCTTCCTGTTTTACGATTGGTGTATACCCAACATTGGTGACGATGACTTCAGAAAATGACGGGGCGGGCATCAGGTCCTTCACATACGATTGGTGGGGATTGAGGATTGACTGCATATATTCGTTCTCTGCTTTTGCTCCACGAAATAGTTTTACGTAGTAGACAGCGATACGGTCCACAAGTATCTTCTCCAGCACTCCTACGGGCTGGAATTGGCTATTCAAGCGGTCCATAACATCCTTACTGAATGACTGCTCATATTCAGATACTGTTTCTGTAAGAATGCCGTGTTTCAAAGCGTTATACTTGCTCACTTCTTTTCCTTCTTCTGTTTTCACACCACCCTTTTTCGCATTTGCTTGGTTTGCTTCTAATTGTTTTTGTGTAACTTTCTTACTCATAGTTATTCAGGGTTATTCATAATAGAAAGGTCGTGCGGAATGTCTTCTGTGTCGTTCACAACGTTCACGTCATTCACGTCTTCACCACGTATATCTCCATCGGTGATACCAAAACGCTCCTTCCACATATCCAGTCGCTTTCGATTTTCTTTGAATGAGAGTACGAAGCCCTTTCGGGTTTTGTAGGGCTTTAGTTGCAACTTTGAACGAAGATACCAGCCGACTTTTCGTGCTTGAAGGGTGTCGTCACTGATGTCACTCTCCTTATTCACTTCATCCGTTATCTGTTTGACAGTTACTTCATTTATTTTTGTTTCGTATTCTAGTTTGAGTATTGCGAACACTATGTCGCTCTCCCACGAAAGACCTCTATCCGCCACAAGTTCACTGTTGTATTTGATGATGAATGTCTTCAAGTGATTACGAATAGCGTCATCCTTGATGATAGTGAGGAGTGGTATGACTATCTGGTTCAGTCGTGGATGTATGCCTTCAATGACTTCCGTTCGTTTTTGGAGTGGACGAAAATAGTTTTTGAGACGCCACGTCAAAAGCTTGTTTCTGATGTGCTCTGCTTCAATGTAGAAACTCTCTTCAAGCGTTCGAGGTACATCAACACGTAGTTTTCCAGAACCCATTTCCTCAACAAGGAACCTGCTTTCCAATGCTTTATCAGCAAAGGTTTCTCGGGTAGCCACTATCTTTGGACAGAAGACGTCATACGCTTTCACTTCAAAGGTTCCTTTTCCTTCAGAACGTAGAACAGGCATTCCTTTTTGGTATCCAGTATTGAGTATCTTTACGATTTCAGACGTCATATCTGAAAACTTGAAGTCTGCTTCGTCAATAATGAGCGTTCCTTTTACCTCGTTCACGATGCGGAATATGGGGCTAGGAGTAGTTGCACCGCCTGTAAAGATGGGTTTGTAGCAGAGGATGCCAATAGACTGAAGGAAACGTGATTTACCGCTCCCAAAGTCACCTATGGCTCGTAGATATGGGACTTCATTGAACCTGTCGTACATCCACGTAAAGAGAACATAATAGGTTGCTATTTGTTCAAACACTTCAGAGATGTCGAGATACTTGTGTATGAAGTCTTGTACTTCTTTTAGTATTTCCTCCTCACTCTCATATGGCATTGGTAGTGACGGAAACAAAATCACTCCTTTCTCTACAAGATTGTATGTTGGTGGAAGTGGACGGTACTTTCTACCATTATGTTCCACTTCATCAATCAGGTATTGTATTTCACCAAGACGGGAGCACCCACTGAATGCTGTAGTGTTCGTATATCGGTCAAAGACCATTTCGTAGAGCATATCTTCTGTCAGTAATGAGGTCTTGAGGATTGGTTTCTCCTCCTTTTCGTTATTATTTTGCATATTCATTAGGAGTAAGATGGCTAATACTGTTTCGCCATCGCATAGAGACGAGATTTGAGATTTTTTCGTGCGTTAGCAAACTCCAAGGGCTTCACATCAATCCCATTGGTCCAGTACCCGTCAATTACTGCACCAATACCCTCATCATTCTTGAACACGAATATCTTTTTCCCGTTCGGTTCAGCATCAATCGTTACAAGGTTGTATCCCTTGCATAGCAAAGTTACAGACAAGTCGAAATCGTTTGTATAAAAGTAGTGGTCCCAATCATCTAGCGGTATCAAGGGCTGTTCGTTATTTTGTGTATTGTATTTCCTCATAAACATTTGCATTGGCGTTTATTGATAGGTGTGCAATCTCGCCAAAATAGAAAAAGCACGCAGTTAGCGTACTTTTCTACGAGTGAGCGAAGTTTGGGTTAGGTTGACTCAATTTTACTCACCTTGGTTCGCAATCTATTGATATAGCTTTCTTTTGTAAGTACTTTTTCAGAACGAAAATCAAAAACATCTTCCTTTATCCCGAGTTTCTGAAGCTTCCCGTTTATCTGTCGTACACAATCTAACAAGCTTCGTCCTTCTGACAGCTCATCAAGATTGAGTGTTTCAAAGATAGTTATTGCTTCAATAGCCTTTTGAGGCTTCTCGAACAAAATCTTCAACATTGCTGGCATCAACTTTGAACTTCTGACCTTCTGCTCGCTACCTCTGTAGAGAAGTTTGCCGTAGTCCAAATCGTACTCAATTACATCAGTCACATCCTTCGTCTCTTCCATCTTTTTTTCGGGTCTGACTGCTTTCTTTTTACTCGCTTTCCCAATGAGTCTTTCTCTATTTCTGTTTACTACGGAGTCACTACCTTTTGAGAGTTTGAAGGCTTTCTCTATAAGGTTTTTTGCAAGCTTTATATTGCCACTTTGTTCATAGATAATGGCAAGATTATTGAGTACCGATTGATTTTCACCTTTCTTTTCAATGTAGTATTCATAGTATTTCTGTGCACGCACAATGTCCTTTTCTTCCTTCAGTGAGAAGGCAAACTCGAAGAGATATTCAGCCACATCATCAATGAAGCCTTTCTCCTCAATGAGGTCAAATACAGCCACAATCAGACTATATTTCTTTTCCCTCCAAAGATAAGCAATAAGCTCTTGTGCTTCACTCTCTATAAAGCCAGTAAACCCTCGCTTTCGGTTGTACTGGAATGCTTCCTCAATTGTCTGTGCCAGTCCATCCTGAAAACTATTTGAGGTATTTTTTATATGTGCCGAATAACTGACTTCGCTATGGTCAGACTGTCTGTCGATTGCTTGCAGTTTGTACTCATAGGCTTCGTCATATGAACCGAGAACAAAAAGTGCTTCTGACAGAAGAAAATAGTAAGTGCAATCAGAGTCGTATGTCCTCTCAATCGGCTTTAGCATCCTTACAACTTCTGTAGCCTTCTTCTTGGTAAAATCTTGCCAGTCATACGTAAGTGAGGCTTCGTAGTAAGTCAAAGCATCTGTCTCCTCTTTGGAGGTATCGAGCTTTTTCAATTCATCAATGAGAGTGCTTTCTACCTTTGGATAATCAAAATCATCAATGCTGTAATTGTTGAGGTAGGGTTCACGTGGTTGTAAATCGAAAATATGTGATTTGGCTTGTTCAGTTTTCTTTTGCTTTAGCAAACAGGATATGTAAAACACTGTCGCACCACGGGTAACTTCACTACCTTCCACGTCTTTCACCATTGATTTCTTGAAATACTCTTCAGCCTCAACATAATGTTCTTGGTAGTATGCAGAAATACCTTCGATAAAATCCCGACTGTATCGACCTCCAAAGAACGAAACATCTTCGTCCCATATGTGTTTACGAAGAGTCTCAAAATCAGCGAGTGCTCTACAGCTATCTATGAAGTTGAAATACAAAGCTGAATAATATGGGAAACCACCATCTTTTACGGTCTGTTCGTGTGCAATAAAGAGGTCTACGAACTGCCGATACTGCTTCTTTTTGAAGAGGTCTGAAAGTATGTACTGCAAATAGTAGAAGTCGCTGGTTTGAGCAAATCCTTTCTCTGCAATAGCTTTCTTTCTGATTGAGTTCGTCTCTTTGGTAAACAAAAGCTTGTACGTTGTTGGCAGGAGAGGTCGTTCCTGAAGAAATACTCTCCACAACTCCTCATATGGAGGGAGATTATACTCTTCTTCGTTCTTCACAGAGCAGAATAGAAACATCTCAAAGAGATATTTGTTATCAAAGTTTTCTCGGTCCTGCGAGTGCGTGTAATCTTTTGCTTTTGTAAAGAAATCGTGACAAAACTCCTTCAAGTTGCTGTCCTTACTACTGGAGTCCCAATCGTATTCAGCGTGGAGTAGTGCATACGTATAAAAAATAACCTCTTCTCGTGTGTAGTCGGAGTTTATATCTATTTTCTTTGACAGTTTCTTTTTACCCTCAAACGTGATTTCTTTTTCGCCAGCATTTATTTCCTTTATTTTGAGTACAAGGACAGCGTACGTTTCCTTTATTTTTTGCTCACCAATAGGAAAAAACCCCTCAATCTCTTTCAGGGTAGCGATAGGTAAAGTGATGCTTGCTGTAGCAAAACTGCCATCCTCCTCCACAGTGGATTTCTTCATATACATTTGCATTTCATTCACAGAATGGACGTGGTGGACGTTGTGAATGTCGTGTATGCTAATGGTATCAAATGGTAGGTATGAGTTCAATCAAAAAAACACCTCGAAAAAAGGTTTGTTCAGTTGATTTACCAGAACTTCTGACACTGGAAGAAGCTTCTGCATATCTCAAATGCCATCCCAACACGCTTCGTTCGTGGGACCGTAAAGGTATCCTCCCTGCGATACGCATTGGTGAACGGAAAGCCAGACGATACAAAAAAGAGGACCTTGAAAAGTTCCTCGAAACACCGAAATAAACATTACTAGCATCCAATGTAAATGAATATGAAAAAAGACAATACTGAAACACGAAGCGGTTCTCTCAATCTCTCTGACAACGAGAAACGAGACATCGTGAAATACTTGGAAGCTGGTAAACCTCTTCCAGAAAAATATCGTTTTCTTCTTTTCAAAGATGACCGTGAAGTTGAACTATTATGGAATGGCAAATCAAATGAAGTCACCAATGTAGTACTTCCTTTTCAAACTATTGAACAAATTGACGAACCTCGTGAAGGTGGTGAGTTCGGCAATTCAGGGACGCTTTTTGATACGTCAGGTCGGCAGATTACAGGCTGGACCAATAAACTAATCTGGGGTGATAACAAACTCATTCTTTCTTCCCTCAAGAATGGTCCTCTACGAAAAGAAATTGAAGCACAAGGTGGTCTCAAGCTTATCTACATTGACCCTCCTTTTGATGTTGGGGCTGACTTTTCAATGAGTATTGAAATTGGCGAAGGTGAAGATGTTGAAAGTTTTACCAAAAGACCTTCGGTAATTGAGGAAATTGCTTACCGTGATACTTGGGGTAAAGGTGCCGATAGCTTTATTGCAATGATTTATGAACGTCTCAAATTGATGCACGGATTACTTGCAGAGGACGGCAGTATTTATCTCCACTGTGACTGGAGACTAAATAGTTATATGAGACTTATTTTGGATGAGATTTTTGGTAAGGAAAAGTTTATCAATGAGATTATTTGGCAAAAAATTAGAACCACAAAGGCACAATCAATTGGATTTGGTAACGTTCACGACTCTATTCTTTTTTATAGCAAAAGCAATAACCCAACATTTCAAAACCAATATACAGAACTTGACCCAAACTATATAAAATCTCACTATAAACCTGACGCTTCAGGAAGACTTTATCGAACAGTCTCTCTAGTTCAGCAAGGGTCAGGACCTGCACGTAACTTTGGAGGAAAAATGATAACTCCGCCTGTGGGCAGACATTGGATATGGAGTCAGGTAAGAATAGATGAAGCAATGAAAAATGGGCGTATAAGTTTTACATCTACTGGTACTCCTGAAAAAATACAATATCTTGATGAGATGGAGGGAGATATTGTTGATGATATGTGGAATGACGTATACCCAATCAATTCTCAAGCTCTTGAAGCGGAGGGTTATCCGACACAAAAACCAACCGCACTTTTGGAAAGAATAATCAATGCTTCAAGTAGCGAAGGTGACCTTGTTGCTGATTTCTTCTGTGGTTCAGGGACGACACTTGCTGTTGCTGAAAGGCTAGGTAGAAAATGGATTGGAACGGACTTGGGTAAGTTTGGCATTCATACCTCACGCAAGAGAATGATTGGTGTACAGCGTGAACTCAAGAAAGCAGGTAAAGATTTTCGAGCATTTGAGATACTGAACGTTGGTAAATATGAGCGTGAAAGTTTCTTGAATACGAATGATGACTTGCGTGCGGAGCAAAAAGCAAAACAGGCAGAACAAAAGGAGCGAGACTTTATCACTCTCATTCTTTCTGCATACAAAGCAGAACCCGTTCAGTCATTTGCAACAGTTGTCGGTAAAAAGCGTGACCGTCTAGTTGCTGTGGGTCCTATCAATTTACCCGTGTCGTCAAAGTTTGTTCAGGAAATAGTAATGGAGTGTAAAGAAAAGAGTTTGACCAAAGTAGATATTCTTGGTTTCGACTACGAAATGGGTTTGAACTTTGATGAATATAGGGGCGAAGGGATTGATGTAGCATTCAAAATCATTCCACGAGAGGTCTTTGATAAGCGTGCTGTTGAACGTGGTCACGTCAATTTCTATGATGTTGCCTATATTGATGCAAAGCCAATTGTTACAGGCAAGGGCAATATGAGGACTCTTTCCGTTGAGCTGTCTGATTTCTCTGTGTTCTACAATCAAGATACTGGAGCGATTGATGAAGAACTAAAAAATGGTCGTTCAAAGATTATTGTTGAAAACGGTCAGGTAATAAAAGTTTCCAAAGATAAAGATACTGACGCTGTATCTCGTGATATTCTCACAAAGAAGTGGAGCGATTGGATTGACTATTGGGCAGTTGATTACAATTTTGCTGACCGTAAAGAAATCATCCGAGTACCAAAAACGCACGGTGATGACCTTTTCGAGAAAGGTAAAGAACAAGACCTTTTTGAGTATGACGAAGTTTGGACTGGAGATTATATTTTTGACAACGAATGGCAAAGTTTTCGCACAAAGAAGAACAGAAATCTTGAGTTAGTTTCCGCCCCAGTTGAGTTACCTCGTGGTGACTACAAGGTGGCGGTAAAGGTCGTAGATATTTTTGGAAACGACACTACCCGAGTAATTGATATGAAACTATGATGACCGCCTCTGCATATCAGCATATTTTGGATAAACTCAAAAACCAAAAAGAGGTTGGTCTTACAAGTGTGACTCAAGAACAAGTTGAATGCTTTTTCATAGACTACAAGGAAGTGCCCGAGGATTTTACTGGAAAGACATCCCTCAACAAGTATTGGGGTACATTAGCTAAATCAATTTCAGGTTTTGGAAATGCTTTGGGTGGTCTTTTAGTATTCGGTATAAAAGACACGGATAAATCCCTCTCACCATTTTCTGGATACAAAAACTTTGAAGTATTAGTAAACGAGTTTATCCCACGCTCAACAAATCCAAAGCACGAAAGTGTAAAGACCTTCCTTATTCCGTCAGATGATGCAACAAAGGGGTATGTCGTGGTGGAAATACCACAGTCATTGAACCGTCCATTACAAGTAATATCAAACGACTACAATCATAGATACTTTTACCGTTCGGGTGAGTCGCACAGCGACATACCTCACGATGTATTGGTGGGTATGCTTGGACACAAAATACCTCCTCGAATGATAGTGCAGTGGTATGCAGACGAAGTTGAACAACCAGACAAGTTCGTTTTTCAAATTGTCTTGAGAAATGGTAGTTCTGTAATTGCTCGGAATGTCTGGTTGAACATTGATATTGGTATTCCCAACGTCATTGCTCAACACACAAGTTTTTCAAATCAGTTTGAAGGTGCACAAGTCAACAACGCTTGTAATCTTGTTACGAAGGACTCTTACAAGATGGCTCCTCAAGGACAAATATCAATGATGAAGCTTGAGGTGCAAAAGCAAGCCATACAAGACGATGGAGATTTTCATTTTTACTTCACTTTTGGATGCGAAGGTTCAAAAATCAATGAGTTCAATGCGACCTTCAAAGGTAGCGAATACAATGACGCAATCACTGGCACAGTGAGAGATTTCATTGAGTTTTTGAAGAGCAAGTCACCAGACCACATTGTTGAAAGACTATAATCAATTTACTTATGGCATTACACAAAGATTTTCCAAGAGACCCATACGCAATCCTCAATCCTGAAATCAGATGGTTTCCAGCACCAGAAGACTTGCGAGAAAAAGGATTTGAGAAGCTTATACCACCACTTGTTGCAGAGCTTCGTATAAAAGTAAAAGAATGGAGAGATAACAACTACGCAGGTGCAAGTGCATCTTCTCGGGCACTCCTTACGTGGTGGTTCAAGGAAGAACACATCATCTACAATGCTGACGGCTCATCATTCGGCTTCAGGTACTATTTCTCACAAAGAGAAGCACTAGAGACGGTTGTGTGGCTATACGAAGTGGCAAAAGTCAAAGATAAGCACGACCTCATTCGCTATAACTCAACAGGTATCTTGAGTGCACAGATGTTTACCGAAGAATGGCTTCGCTTTGTCATAAAAATGGCTACAGGTGCTGGCAAGACCAAAGTTATGAGTTTGTTGATAGCGTGGGCATATTTTCACAAACTTTATGAAGAGGACTCAAAACTCGCAAAGAACTTTTTGCTGATTGCCCCAAACGTAATTGTGTTTGAACGTCTCAAGAATGACTTTGAAGGTAACAAGATATTCTTCTCGGACCCCATCTTGCCTAGCAATGGATATGAGGGTCAAAACTGGCAAGATGATTTTCAAATCACCTTACACCTTCAAGATGACCTGAAGAATGTTTCTGATACTGGAAACATATTCCTTACGAACATCCACCGTGTATTTGAAAGTGACGTTCAAGAGTTCAGTGCTGATGATGAAGATAGCTCAAACTATTTTCTTGGTGGTAAGCCAGTTACAAAGACGAACGACTCAACGGTTGATTTGGGAATGATTATTCGTGATATTGATGAACTTATCATTATCAATGACGAAGCTCACCATATTCACGAGGAAAATGCGTGGCTCAAATCAATTCGGGACATAGATAATAAACTCAAACAAAAAGGCAGTGGTCTTGCCCTTCAGTTGGATGTTACTGCTACACCAAAGAAGAACGATGGTTCTATCTTTGTTCAGACCATTTCTGACTATCCTCTAGTTGAAGCAATCCACCAACGTGTAGTGAAAAATCCTGTAGTCCCTGATGAAGCAAGTCGTGGAAAGCTCAAACCAAATCAAAGCACCCTTTTCAGTGAAAAATACAGGGATTACATAAATCTTGGTGTTGAAGAATGGAAGAAAACCTATACGCAACTTGAACCGACTGGAAAGAAGTCGCTTCTCTTCATAATGACCGATGATACAAAGAACTGTGACGAGGTGGCACAATACCTTGAATTGAGCTTTGCAGAGCTGAAAGGAGCGGTCCTCGTCATTCACACAAATCAGAGTGGTGAAATCTCTGAAAGTACCTCTGGAAAGAAGCAGGAAGAGCTACAACAGCTTCGTAAGCAAGCAAACGATATAGATAGCTGGGAAAGCCCCTATAAGGCGATTGTATCGGTAATGATGCTCAAGGAGGGTTGGGATGTCAGAAACGTCACAACTATCGTAGGATTGCGTCCTTATGCGTCAGACTCGAAGATACTGCCTGAACAGACCCTCGGAAGAGGTCTCCGTAGAATGTACTTTGGTAGAGATGATATTGATGAATATGTGAGTGTTATTGGAACACCTGCTTTTATGGATTTCGTGGAGTCAATCAAGGGTGAGGGTGTGCTTCTTGAGAAGCGGTTGATGGGTGCTGGGTCGAAGCCAGTTTCCCCAATGGTGATTGAAGTCGATAAGGAGAACGAGAAAAAAGATATTGAGAAGCTCGACATTGAAATCCCCGTAATGACAGCACGCATACAACGAGAGTATAAGAACCTTGTTGACTTGGATGTGTCGAAGTTCGGTAATGAAAGAGTAAAAATAAAGACGTTCACTGAACAGGAAAAACGTGAAATTGTCTTCAAAGATGTAGTTGCTGAAGAAGTTCATCACACTACCATTCTTACTGGAGATATTGACCCAAACTATCAAAGTGTGATTGGGTTCTTTGCACAAGCAATAATGCGTGAAATGCGTCTCTTTGGATGCTATGACGTGTTGTTCGGCAAAGTAAAAGATTTCATCTCGAACTATATGTTTGAGGAAAAGGTTGAACTTGCTGACTTGAATATACTTACAAATCTTTCTGAAGTGGAGTACATCAAGCTTATAAAAAACAGTTTCAAGAAAGCTATCAATGAACTGACGGTTCAAGACAAGGGTGATACTGAAATCAAGAACTACATCAAAGTGAGTGAGGCAAGACCGTTCGTGGTGAACGACAAATCATTCCTTATTCCACAAAAGTCTGTTTTCAATAGAATTGTTGGCGATAGTAACTTCGAGCTTGAGTTCTCTGCATTCCTTGAGAAGAGTGAAGATATTATCTCCTTTGCAAAGAACTTCCAAAACAAGGAAGCGAATGCTCTTCGTATTGAATACAAGAACAGTGAAGGATTTATTGCAAACTATTATCCTGATTTCTTCGTAAAGGTAAACGATAAAACGGTTTACATTGTGGAGACAAAAGGTCGTGAAGAAGAGGATGACAAGATAAAGTTTGAGCGTCTTGTGAAATGGTGCGAAGACGTGAACAATAGACAGTCACGAGTGGCGTACAAACCCCTCTATGTGAAGCAAGAGGAATATGAGAAGAATGTGGCGAAGAACTTTGATGAATTGGTAAGACTGCATAACAAATAATGCGTATGTGTGAACTTCGTGTACTACAAAATACAATATGCTAATCATTCTCGCAGTCATAGTTGGAATAATAGTAGTTGCTGGAGCAGTTTTGAGTGAGTATTCAAAGACTGCTACGGAACCAGTGAGGTTCCAGTACAAATACAAGTCAAAGCCATATTTGATGACCTACGTAGAGAATAAGTGCTATCACGCTCTCGTACAGGCAGTTGAAGATAAATACTATATCTTCCCTCAAGTTCATCTTTCAGCGATTATCGACCACAAAGTAGAGGGACAGAGCTGGAAAGGTGCATTCAGTCATATCAATCAAAAGTCTGTTGATTTTGTACTTTGCGATAAGCATTACATATCTCCAAAACTAGCCATTGAACTTGATGATAAAACTCACGAGAGACCTGACCGTATTGACCGTGATGGTGAGGTTGAAAGAGTGCTTCAACAAGCAGGACTACCTCTATTGAGAATAGAAAACAACGGTGGTTTCAACGTGGCAGAGATTAGCAAGAAGATAAATAGCTTGTTATCAACACCAGAGAAACCTCAATAAATACTATGGCAAAAGCAAAAGCTCAATACTTTGTAAGAGAACAGATAGATAGACCTGTTACGAAAAAGGAGTTCTTGCGTTTGCGAGATGAGGAGATGAAGCGAACTCACGTGAGTAGACAGCGTTTACTTGAGAGCAAACAGTACACAAAGCATCAGCTAGATGCGTACGAAAAACAGGGTCTCCTTACGCCTACAAAGCATAAGGGCAAGGTCCTCTTTCCAAAGGACCAGTTGGTAGCAATTATTGATAATGAGCCGTCACAAAGAAAGATGCCTTTCTAGCGTGATGCACTAATAAGTATGATAAAAACAATTTTCAAAATACTCGGATACACAGCCCTTGGTGCAATCACGGTCATTATCGTTTTCTATGTAGGTCTCAATTTGTTTGGTTCGTGGCACGATGAATGGAGTGGTTACAACGCAAGCACAATGATAAGTGACGGGGTCTGTAACATCGCTATGGTCCCTATCATTGGAAGCATTCTCCCATATGCAGGTGCAGATGAAGATGGTACGGGAAGTATGCCCCCATCAACGAATATGAGTGACACGCTGTCGCTTATAGGAATGGCAGAAGCTGACCCAAACATTCAGGGTATTCTTGTTCGTGTTGACTCAACAGGTGGTTCTCCAGTTGCATCTGAAATGATTGCGAAAGAACTCAAGAACTCTTCTATGCCAGTAGGTGCAATGATAACAGAGTCAGGTGCTTCGGGTGGTTATCTCATTGCTACGGGTGCTGATACCATCTTCGCTTCTCCCTTTTCTGATGTTGGCTCTATTGGTGTAACAATGTCATACGTAGACAATACGAAACAGAATGCTGACACGGGATTGCAGTTCATTTCTCTTTCTTCAGGCAAGTACAAAGACGCTGGAAGTCCTGATAAACCACTTACTACAGAGGAGCGAGCACTTTTTGAACGTGACCTCAAGATTTACCACGATGCGTTTGTGAAAGAAGTCGCTGAAAATAGAAATCTTCCAGTTGAAGACGTTGCAAAGCTTGCAGATGGTTGGTCTATGCCAGCATCACTTGCTTTGGAGAACAAACTTATTGATGCGATTGGTGACAAGGAAGACGTTCGTGCGTGGTTTGCAGAGAAATTCAATCTTCCAAGTGAGGAAGTGATTTTTTGCCAGTAATATAAACAAAGATGCAAAAAATAAATATCAATGACATCCAAGACGGTGAACCAAAGCATAATGTTCTTCCTGACGGTTTAGTTGAGAGAATAAAGGCATTCAAAGCCAAACTTGGCGAAATGGACCCTACACCACTTGATAAAACGATTGATAACTTCAGATACGATAGAAACCCCGAGCGAGAGGTGGCTGTTTGGGAAGAGATTGCAGGACGTTATGTAGAATATGCAGGAACCTATAAAGAACCAATACCCTTTGAACATAAAAGAGAGATTTACAAGGTCCTATTCTCTGCATCCTGTTTTGCTGTTGATGAGGAGTTTTTACAGAGCTTGAAGTACATCACAAGAGATGAGGCACTGTATTTGAACTCATTCTTTCAAGAAAAGAGACCTATTACCATCACTCGTGTGCAGAAATAACATATGCAAATCCCCGCTCACCATTTTGAAGAGTTCAAGAGATTGATGCGAAAACATTTTGGTGATGAGGAAGTGGACCAAATGACAGAGCAGGAACTATTCGAGCAAGCAATGAAACTGTTACGTCTCGTAGAAATTGTGGATGGACCGAAAATCTTGAATAAAGAATAACCGATATGAAAATACCAGAAATAAAAAAATACATAGAGTTGTTTGATACTGAAAACTACTTATTCAAAGTCATTGGACCAAATGTAAAAAAGAGAGGCTACTATCAATTTGATGAGTTCTACAAAATCTGTATGTGGAAATCATCCAGACAGAAGCAAAGATATATAAGAAATAAAGACACCGTCCAGAAAGTATCAAAAAGGGCTTTTACTGAAAAGGATGAGCGACAAAAGATGGAAATCTTATGCGAACTTGAGGGTGTGAGTGTGCCTACAGCATCTGCACTTCTTACCATAGTCCACCCTGATAGGTATGCGGTGATTGACGTAAGATGTCTGGAAACGCTCAAGACGATGGGGTGCGATATAGGCAAATACCCGTTCGTGAACAATTGGATAAAGTATTTGAAGATAATGCGAGAGTGGGCAAAAGAAAATGGAGTTACACCAAGAGAGTTAGATATGGCACTTTTTTCAATACATAGAGAAAGCTTGGAGGGACAGGATTACAAGAACCTGTATAGAAAATGAAAGACACGCAGTTATCAGAGATGACCGATGAAGAACGTACCCGTCTGGTTGCTGTATTTGAATGGTTACTAAAGGAAGACAAGAAACAAAACCCAGAAAACTATGAGAAAGAAACTTGACCCAGTAAGTGTGAAATATATACACATCAATCCAAAGACCTCGGAGGAGGCGAGGCTTGCTGACTTACAGCTAGAGCAAGCATATAACATCTTGTTTCAAGAAATGGAGAAGCAAGGGCTACTTACAACAGATGACTCTTCGGCTCAATAGTGAGTTGCACTTGGGGGTAGAAAATGTAAGATTGACAGTAATGAACAAAACGAGAGCAAGAAGATAGCCACCAAAGGACCGCTTCAAAACGGTTTCTTCTTGGTGGCTTTTCTTATGCCTTCGTAGCTCAATGGATAGAGCAAACCCCTTCTATGGGCAAGGTTAGAGGTTCAAGTCCTCTCGGAGGCACTATGCTACAATAAAAAAATGAAGCACCCAAAAGAGATTGAAGATTTACTATCAAAGGCACGAGACCTGACTGGAATGAGTCTGACAGACTTCTATGCAGAGACCGATAAACTAACTGTTCTTGCCAAATCTCTAGTAAAGGAAAGAATAAAGGGTGAAAGGAAGGGTTTGCCTGATGAGCTGAACTATATGCACTCAATGCGTGTAAACGAAACAGTGAGTTCGCTACATCACTGGGATGACCCTGACGTTGAGATGTTTATTTCAGCGTTACTACACGATATTGTGGAAGACGGAAACACCTCTCTTGAAGAGTTAGTTGAAATGGGTTTCACTCGCAGAATTGTAGAACTTGTATACCTTTGCAGTCACAACACAAAGGTTGAGAACAAGACTGAAAGATGGACTTTGATGATGGCAAAACTCATAGAAGCCCGAGACGAAGAGGCGTGGTGTATAAAACTTATTGATTTGTCAGATAACTTGAAGCAATCCAGAGGTCTTTCAGAGGAAAATCGTAAGTTTATGATTGAAGTCAAAGCACCTCTAATACTACGACTAACTAAATGGTTGGATGATGGTCACGCAAGACCATATCGCCACCATCTTGAGGAGACGCTTGAAGAGGTGGTCAGCCAACGACAGTAGCATTCTTCAAGTTTTCTATAGCCAAACCAATATAAACCCTTTGTTTAGTAAGTTCTGAAAGCCACGCTAATGGGTCACATCGGTATAGCAAAACACACTGGAATTTATCCAGTGTGTTTTGCTATAGCAAGTAATCTGCATTACTTGCGTACCGATGTGACAAGCGGAACCTTATGTTTGCTATGCATAATGCAAACATGGTGAGCTAGGGCAGGAACCACTTATGAACGCAGTGAATTAGTGAGTTGCGCCACAGACCCGCAAACAGGTTCGCCCTCATACAGAGGCTGTTCAGGTTGTATGATATTTTCTATGAAAAATCTCGACAACCTCCTAAAACAGTACCCCGTACTGTTTTAGCTCCGTGGGGTCACCAAAGAGTGACCTAGTTCGAGCACTCGAGAGTGCTCGAACTTCCATATAAGAAAAGCACCTTGGTCAAGGTGCTTTTCTTATATGGAAGTCCAATTTGTGATAAAATGTAAGGTAATGGAACCGACAATCTTTGGAGCACAATTGGCCATATTTCACAGCCTAGAATACCTCACCGGTGGCACTATAAATGTTCCCGAATTAATGCGTCCTCGATTCGGAGAACTTGAAACAACAACTATACCAATACCTCCAGATGCACCCGCAGAAATCCCTCGATATGAAATGAGGTCTGGCAATTTAGTGTTCAAATTTACAAATATTAGAGCAGATATGATTTCTGAAACTGGCGATTTCACAGATATACAGATTTCAAATTTCATTGAAGTGATTACAGGATTTGGTATTACTGTAAGCAGAATAGGATATGTGCTTAATAAGCGCTTCTCTAATGCTCAGGCAGACTTTCTTGAGTCAAACCTCAATTTAAGTAACGAACGTTTTGGTGCAGAATTACAAAACGTAACAGAAGCTACTTGGAGTATAAACAAAAAGAAACCTTTGGGCATACCCGGAAACTGCAACAACATCAGTACACTTACCATAGAAAAGGATGACGCTGTTACCAATGTTGTACTTGTTCGTGATGTAAATACAGAGCAAGAAAATCAGTTGCAACTTAGTGGGGTAGACGGAATTGTCGCAGTAATCTCAGCGCTTAAAACCGAAGCACTGAGAAACGACAACATTTCACTTTAGAATATTCATTATGGCAAAGAGTACCTCAACATCAGAAACCACACCTAAGCCATCCAGGAAAACTGAAACTTTTTCTATCTCAGCAACACATGGAACAATAGAGACCAAAAAAATTCCAGATTATTTCCAAGAGTATTTTTCTGTGAAATCAAAAGCTACTTCCGATCGTCTAGTGCAAATAGAAGCAGACCTCCTAAAACTTAAACAAAAGACATCACAAGAATTAAAAAACAACAAACAAAAAACTCAAAATGAGTTAAGTGAGCTTAGGAGTCGTTCTGATAGAACAATTGAAACTATTGGTATTTTCGCTGCGCTGCTTTCATTTGTTACTTTTGAAGCTCAAATATTTAAAAGTGATCTTAGTGGTCTCACTCTCATTGGTCTGAGTAGCTTATTATTAGGTGCTTTGCTTACTTTTGTTTTTGCACTCAGTAATGCCTTTAATCCGACCAAGCGCGATAACTGGAAGGAGTATTTTCATCCACTAATCATAATTCCATCAATTTTAGTAATTATAGGTGGTCTTGGGGCTTATTACGGATATAAGGAGGACATGAAAAAAAGAGACATGATTGTTGGGTTAAAAGAAGAAATATCAAAACTTAAAGTTAATCATACAGCAAGTAGTACTGAAATGATTGAACGGATTGCAGAACTCGAAGAGAAATCAAACGAACTGATTTCTGATAGTGGTCGTACTGAACTAGATGTTTTTAAAGAATGTATCCTAAAAAATGGACTCTCAAGATGCCTTTAGTCTCTCGAGAAGGGTCGCAACAAAATCAAGTCGAATAGTAACTCAATAGGACCGACCTGTGTAGCTAAATGGACAAACGCCTTTTTGTTCCCCTTTCCTTTCTGGCACAAACTGGACACCATTTTCCTCTCTTTATGTTGTCAGGCGTTGCTTCCCACTCATGGCCTTCAACACATTGCCAAAGAAGTTTACTTCGAGCGTCCTGGTATGTTGTCGATAGACATTCGCCACCTCGTTCTTTAGCGAGTCCCTTCATTTCTTCGATAGTGAGCCGTTTCAATCCCATTATCATCAAGCATACTTGTTTCTAATCAATACTGGTAGTCTACTATCATGAATAGTTACTCCGCAGGACCGACCTATATAACATTTGATATACTTATTCGAATGTCCAGAAAATACCGAAAATCTTCAGGGGATAAAATGTTTGAGGATCTTATCAAAATGAGTTCAGTATTTCCTTGGTGGATTAGTGTTGGTGTAGCGATTTTACTCTTTGTTTTCGTACCTTTGGGTATCCACCAACCAGGAGCCTCCTTTTCTCATGACCAAGTTTCAGGGATGCTGGTAGGTATGATTTTTGGAATTGTGTTTAAGTACTTTCTTCCATTCACTCTCATTCTTGGTGGATTAACCAACTTGTTCAAACGTGGAAAGAGCGCGTGGATATTCAATAGCATTAACTCAAATGGTGCGCGCGAGACATTGCAACAACTGAGTTGGAAGGACTTTGAATTTTTAATTTCAGAATACTTTAAAAAACAAAACTTCAGGGTTGATTTAATAGACGCACAAGGAGCTGATGGTGGTATTGATATCAAACTCTTCAAAGAAGATGCTCTGTATTTAGTACAATGCAAACATTATAAAGCTTGGAAAGTTCCGGTACAGGTGGTTCGTGAACTTTACGGAATAATGACGGCAGAAAAAGCGATGGGCGGCTATATCGTCACAACCGGTAAATTCACAACAGATGCAATCTCATTCGCATCAAACACGCAAATTGAATTGATTGATGGTTCAAAACTTGAAAAGATCTTAGATGGTGAATTGAGTAACTTTGTGTCCAACAATACAACTACAAGCTCTGACAACAGTGGTACTTGCCCACGGTGCGGGCATAAACTCGTTGTAAGGAAAAGTGCACGGGGAGAATTTTTGGGTTGTAGCTCATTCCCTAAGTGTAGGTACACGAGTGATTTGAAATAATAGAGAACTTACTCCACAAGACCGACCTGTGTATCTAAGACCCTGCTTGCTTACGTAGAGTGTTGGTGTATATTCTCTGTAGGTTTACATGGTCATGCAAACCACTTTTATCGACGAGGGTACTGCGATGGCAAATCTTTTGGATAGCTGGGATAACTTCCCCAAAATCGGTCTGATAGTGGTGGGCGACAAGAAGTTCAAAAAGTTCTACCCGCTCAACGAAGCGATTCCGTTATGGAACTCCGGGATGGTGAGGGTCGAAGACAGCGGAGAAATTCTCATGCCAGACTTCAGCATTCGCCAGATGACCGATGAAGAAAATCGGGCATTTCAAGAACTAGTCGACGAATTTTCGGCACACATATAGCTCACGAGAGCGTAAGTCCCACAGGAGTCATTCTCCTGTGGGCAGTTTTTTAATAGCGAAGGGTGGCCCTTTGTACTAAAAACCCTCAAACCTCTTCCCTATTTAGTCTTCATATGATCTCTAAGAGATGAAACAGCACACGCAATAACATAGAGAAATAGTATCTCGACGACTATTCCTGCAACTACTCCAAATGGTGTGGATCGTTTTATCGGCTCATTAAACTCCTCTGAATCGCAATTCGTACACCCACTGTTAGTCATCATTGAGTTTAAGGTGACCTCAGTACTGAAAACATTTTCTGTAACAGAAAATCCTGGGATACTTAGAAACGCAGCAGGATATGCTAGCGCTATGCCAACTTTATCAAATATGTGTAGCTCACGTGGGCCTAAGCTGCGAGCAGTATTATAGGATGATAGAAATACAGAACCGACAATTACATACAATACCAATATCAGCAAAACTTTAATTTTAAAAGATGAAGGTTGGAAGAAAGTATTCATACGCATAAAATTATACCACTCGTACTCCCCCACCAGACCCTCCAATATAAATTTGATATACTATTCGCAATGGAAAGAGCTCCTAAATCTGAAAATATTCTTGAACAAAGTTATGAAAACGCACTCAGGTTACTGTACTTGAAGGGTGTGAGTGACTTTGTTGAGTTAGATGAACGTATTTCTAAAATTGATTTTTTAAAATGGTTGGTTGAAAAGAAAGGGTTTTTACTCCATGGATCAAATAACCAAAATATTAAAATGCTTGAGCCTCGACTTGCGAACTGCGCTTCAAAAGAATTTGGGAATATGAATGCAGTATATGCGGTAGAAGATCCAGTATTGCCAACATTTTACGCAATAAAAGACAGAAGAAAATTCATTGGTACAGCACATAGTGGCTACCGTTCTAGTACTACGCACGAGGGTGTTACAACTAAGACGTACGAATTTGCGGTAAGTAAGGGGTTGATTGAGAGTGAACCTTGGTCAAATGGGGCAGTCTATATAGTGGCAAGGGACACATTCAGACAAGGTCATAATGACGAGGGTGAACCAATTGATGAATGGGCGAGTACGGCTGCTGTTACACCCATTGGGAAAATCGAAATCTTAACTAAAGATTTTCCCTATTTAAAGGATATTAAAGCACTAGAAGAATAGTAGTTGCGAAGGGTGGCCCTTTGTCGCTTTGTCGTAACGTGACCGCAAAGACTTTAACGGATATCCAATATGATAATATTTACGTATGAATAAAATTTATTATTACGTTGTAATTCTTATATCTGTAATTGTTATTGGGTTTATAGCAATTAAAATTTTTAATTCTCAAACACAAGAAACCCAATCACTTGATTCTGCTACAAATGTTTCCCGTGAGGACGAAACTGTAGATACAAGTGAAGTACCCGACACACTACCCTCTACTAGTTCAATTCAGTCTATTCAAGCAGAACCTGAAGTTATCACTCCTCAACCTGAAGCTATTCCTGCAAAGGAAGCATCAAAACCTGTAGCTACTCAAACTAAAACAAAAATCGATGTTTACGGAGTCGATTTATATACTCTCAAACAAGGAGTAACTAGTATAAAGAAATCTACTCCGGTTGAAATACAAATCGTCTACATACGAAACGGAAACGCTGTTGAATACAGCATGACCGACTCAACTAATAGCAGGAATAACGAGAGCGCAAAATATTCATCCATAACTTACTTAAAACCACCAATCGACAAGTACGGTACTGACCTTACTCAACTAAAGGAGGGTAAAACAATTATAAATACAACAATTTATACTGACACGAAAATAACTTACACAAGAAGCGGAAATACCATTGAAACAAAAGTGTTTAAAGAAGGCTTGTCTAGTTCAGGAAATAGTACTGTTACAATTGAACTACCTAACTAACAAAATGACTCAGAACGCACCACTTATATAAACACACAAAATAGCAACTGTTTCGCGACTGAGTTCCAAATAGTTGCGCGAAGGGTGGCCCTTTGTAGAAACTAATGTGACTCACAAATCAAAAAGCACCAGATTGAATCTGGTGCTTTTTGACCTCTCAGAGACTGCAATCAAAATTGTAAACTCAGTAGAGTGGCTAAGGTGGTTTAATGCACCTTAGCCAGACGTTTTTCGTTCGTTGGTACACCAAGAACGATTATTGACTACAAAGACCGGCGACCGCCAATTTCAGGAAACAGATGAGCACAGGCGTCGTCATACTCCCTGTTGTATGACCCCTGTACAAAGATGTCGACAATTGCCGCAGCAACCACTGCAGCAGCAAGCTGTGTGAGCTGCTCGTTTGCAGTTTGACGGGTGTTCACCTCGACTTCCATTTCCCAATGTGGAGTCGGGTCCAACTCATCATGACGGTAACCAGATCCACATGCGGCAATCCGCCCACGTGCTTCTGGCGTCATCACTGCCATCACTTCGACAATCTTGCTTCCATACCGTTCCCAGAACTTCTTTGCGAAGTCAAACGAATTTGGAATCTGGAGCATAAGCTCTTCGTAGTCCTTCAGGATCCCTGTCCGAGTTGCCACCATCTGGGCTACGTTGTTGATGTACTGACGTTTGCTTTTTCCCATGACTGCCCCTTTCAAGAGCTTCCTGCCAGCATGATTGCTTCGGTTTCCATGGGGGAAAACCACTGCAGGGTAAGCGAACTTACATTAATATTATGACTTGTTATTCAGTATATGTCAATACCTTAAATTCAATGAGAAGTCTCCTTAATAAGTTCTAATTCTGTCCCATTTTGGTCACACTTCCCTACTTCTCCGAGGAAGAAGTCCAATCAATATTACGCGTGAGATACATAACACTTCCGAGAAGACAGAAGAGAAGGAACGACCCGAAGAGGAGTGCGTAATCCTCGAGATTCAGTGTGAAATAGAGATAACCGTATAGCCCTACAAGTATGGTGAAGATAATGCCACCACGACCACGCTTTCCAAGCACCTTACCGCTGTATGTGCTTATGAGGAGCGAGGTCATACCCGTCGCCACTATGTATGCTTTCAGAAAGCCTATATGTTCTGATAAAGAGAGGAGAAGCAAATAGAAGAGTGCGAGCGCAAGTCCAATAAGTAGATACTGAACGGCATGAAGCGGTACTTTGAGGAGTACTTCAAAAAGGAAGAATGCCATAAAGGTCACAGCGATAAAAAGAATCGCATACTTCAGACTCCGTGATACCTGTGTGTACAGGTCGACACCTTCATTGAGTTCAATACCAAATGTGGAATCAGTGAGCATTGTCTCTGTCACTGTTCCGTCGTTTAGGAAACTTTGAGCGTAATTACGCCCAAATGAAGACACCTTCCAGGTTGCGGTAAAGGAATCAGCGGTAATGTCCCGACTCGATGGAAGAAAGGCGCCCACAAATTGTGGTGTTCCCCACTCTGCCTCTACAGTGACTTCGTTTTCTCTCCCGACGGGAGCGAACGATGCTTTCTTGTTACCGTTCAGTGTAACTTCAAATGCAAAGGAGTTGTCGCCACCTATGACTGGTACTAACGTATGAATGCCTGAATCCTTAAGGAGCGATGCGTTCGATCCTGGATTAAACATGAACTCTCCATTATTCCAGGTGAGTGCGATCTGCTTTTCAATGCTACGGGTATCACTCATAGAAACTGAGAATGTTACTGACTTACCCGCAATTACATTCACGTCAGCTTGTGTGAATGTACCACTCACCTTCACATGCTCCTTATATATTACTGTTTCAAAAATTCCACGCTTTCGGACCTCTGGTTCTATAACACTTTCAATCTTGAGCGTGCTTGGAAGAATATACGTATCTACCGTGTCTACATTCTTTACCACAAGCATCGGACCAATGATCGTTTGTGGTGCTCCCCACGTCTGCCCTATCTCATTTTCAGCCTCGGTATGGCGACCTTCCCGTTCCTCAACGAGACCAAACACGAAGAGACTCGCAATAAAGCATACGAGCCCTATAATCCCAATAATAAGCATCTTTACCGTCATAGTGTCTATTTTCATACTCATTTAAACCTGCCGGTATCGGAAAAAGATACGTAGTAGCGAAGGGTGGCCCTTTGTTGTACTTGTGTACCATCGCCGCGAACTTCCGCATCCAAAACCTGTCCTCCTCTTATTGCATTTAAACCTGTTCCGTCTATTACGACCATTACATCAATATCATCAAGCGGATAGATTTTTGTGCCACGAGCATATGAGCCGCTAAGAAAATCTCCGTCAGTAAGCCATGGGAAGGAGGAGTCACTTTGCCATTTGCTATCGAGTAGACCTCGAATGTGCTGATGGCTCGTGGACCCTTGAGATCGTTGCGCCTGACTAACGCCGATCTTGCCCAGTAGTTTTTCAAAGGCTGGTTGAACCATTGGCAATATTATAGCTCTTCCAGTGATTTAAGATACTGTCTGCTCAAAAGCATTGGATTGAAGCATTATCGTGAGGTTTTGGCTCACTTCTTTGATGTATTCTCTCTCTTTATAGAGTTCTGAAAGCCACGCTGTAGGGTCATGCAAGCAATCGCCGCCTTCGGGCGGCTTTTGCATGACCCCACGAGTAAACAGTCTGGGGGACTGTTTACGTGAGAATCGAAGCTGTTGCCAGATAATATTGGAGTCGTTAGCCAAAACAATAATATTGACAACGGGTACTGAAACTGTAAGTTTCGAATTTTTCGGCGGGATCACAAAGTTGCTCGAATCCATAAAATTTCAAGCATTGAAATAAAATTGTTAAATACTTCTGAATGTTTAGCACCACATAGGTTATAATTTTTAAATGAAGAAATTTCTTATTTGGTCTGCCTACTTTTTGACTGTTATTTTCATTGTACTTTCAGTTACTCTCAGCTTATTTATCATGAAGCAAACGTCTGAAAGACCCATTAAATGTGAATCAGCTCTTTGTTTTTGGTTGACGTATTTTATTGGATATGCAAATACAGTTCGCATAGAACAAGGCGCAATACCCGAATCAATGTCTGAGCTAAGAATAGTTTCACCAAACGGAGGAGAAACATTTCATATTAATGAAGAGGTGCAAATCAGTTGGTTTGGAAAAAATATAAAACTTCAAAAACAAACTGGCTTGCAACTTGAGCTCTGGGAAATAAAAGGGGATACCCCAAACCTCGATAAAGACAATAGATGTATAAATTGTTTTATGAATGGTAGTTCCGCTCAAACCACAGATATCTTGGATGAGCCAATAATAATTCGTTCGCTTGTTCAGAATGAAGGTGTCGGAAGTACAACATGGAGGATTGGAAAATTATTACAAAATAATGGAGAAATGATACCACCGGGCACTTATGTCTTAGCTGCAAAAATGAATTCATGGGGTTCTGAGAATCAGTGCACAGAGCCTCACTATTATAGAAAATGTAGTGAGTATCTGTACGTTGATTGGAGTGATCATGCGTTCTCAATTGTAAAATGAGATCAACCTTGTTGTCTTTGTGGATTCTTCCTTCTTTCAATAATCTCCTTCATCTCCTCAATTCGAAAATAAAAAAACTTACCTGCGTATCGGTAAGTTTTTTATTGTGAATTGATTATTTGGTTTGTGTAAGTACTATGCTTTGACCACCTCCTGTTAGTGTCACAGTATCGTTTTTGACTGCAATTGAGTTTACTTTTGCCAAAGCTTCAACTAAATCTGTATCTTTTTGCATCAGGTCAGTCTCGCACGCCATCATCGTCGAAGCGCTTGGACCAAACGTTATTGCACTACCAGTTTGTTCATACTTTCCAAAGATACTGTTACAACCTAGGTTAAAGCTGTATTGACCATTTGAGAGTGTTGCAGTCCCACCATTGTACGTAAAGGAGGTCATTTCCTTGAGATCATCATTTTTAGATGAAATACTCGACATGATTATGTCGAATAATTTTGATTTTAAATCAATTGATACATTTGATTCAAAAATCATTTTAAGTAATGACAAGGAATCAGTTAATTGTTGAAGCCCCACAGGCTCTTCGACTGAACGGAGTAAACAAATAGTTTCAGTCGATGTTGGAGTACAATTTTTCTGTCCTTCAGGATCGTAAATCGCATGCGCTGGATTAATGACTGAAAAGACTAATGCGAGTGCGATGATTGATAATGAAGAGTGTGTAATAACAGTTTTTATTTGCATATGTGATTCTTACTTATAAGTATTGCAGTCAAGGTGACGTGCGAAAATATTAAATCTTACCAAATTAAATAGTAGCAAAGGGTGGCTCTTTGAGTAAATACTTTGCTATACTTTATATATGAAAACAACATCACGTGTACTTCCCCTACTCCTCGGCATATACGGAATTTTATTTACCGTACTTGCTTTCAACCCTATCGATCGTTCAATCTGGTTTGATGAGAACCTCACTGTTTGGATTGTTCTTGCAGTCATTCTTATTCTCTACGCCAGGAACATTCGTTTCTCCAATCTTGCGTATTGTCTTATGTTCGTTCTCATTTACCTCAACACGATTGGCGGACACTACACCTTTGCGCTCGTACCGTTTGATTTCGTGACTGACACATTCGGCTTTGCGCGAAATCACTTCGATCGTATTGCGCACTTCTCTGTCGGATTTTATGCATTTGCAGTGGCTGAGTGGTTGTGGAGCAAAAAACTTGTTGCGAACAAGTTTCTCCTCTTTACGTATCCGGTATTCGTCATTGCGACTGTTGCCATGAGTTATGAACTCATTGAATGGATCTATGCAGCGAGCGCAGCACCTGAAGCTGGTCTTGCGTATCTAGGAAGCCAAGGAGATATCTGGGACGCACAAAAGGATATGCTTGCGGACACACTCGGTGCACTTGTCGCAATCTCACTATTTTTCATAAAGCATAAGCTCTGGAGAAATTAATCATCTATAGTTATAGAGAGTGACCTTTAATAACAAATCAAAAGAGCCACTGGGGTGACTCTTCAGAGTAACACCACCAGTGGCTCATTCCTGCGGATGAATCGGGTTCAGACGGTTGTCCTCGAGCATTGCCTCCATGAGGGCGTGTAATGCTGCGTGAGTGCGCCGACTTCTCCCACCACTCACGCAAAACTCGACTTGAGCGACACGGTCGGACGGATTACCTGTATCAATACCGCCGATCTGTTCACCACCCTGTTCGATGACGACGACCATATCGCCATCTGTCTGCTGATACACACGCAGAGCACGGTTGTAGTGCATATCACCCACCCGAGCAACTTTGCATTCAATTGGCATAAATCCTCCCCCACTAAAAAAAGAAGTTGATGGTACTGTGCAAACCAGACTATAAGCTAATGAGTGTAGTTTGTAAATCCTACAAACACTATCAGATATTTTTCCTAAAATTATCGCAATGACGCACCTCGTTCAAAATTGTCCCGCACCCAATCAATCTTTCCAATCCATGGACTGAGTACGCCAAAGGCGATTGTTGCAATAATCGCAGAGCCGATGAAGAATCCAACACCATAAATAACACCTGTCACAAAGATATGTCGCACGGAGCCTTGTTGCTTCATTTTTGCATTCAGCATCTCAAGTTGTGCAATGATAGTATCTCGCTGTTCTTCTATTTCCATATGTATGACAGTATACCAAGCAACAAACCATTTGCCACAGCATTAATCGACAGGTCCGCACAGCGCTTCATAATTTGCTATACTAGTTATATGAGGAAGATCTATACAAGTATGAGTGTCATGATGCTCTTTGTGCTACTTGGAACGATGTTCTTGAGTCTCTACTTTATCCAAATGAGTACAAGCAGTCATCACGCTATGCATGACTGTCCGTTCATGGCACACGAGGCAACATTCTGCCCTATGGACTTACATGACCACCTTGTTGCCTGGAAAACTATTTTTGCAAGTGCATTACCCTTTATTGTTTCGGTATTACTCCTCTGCGGCTTAGTCTGTACCATTTCCTCGGTATACAAAGATATATCGAAACAACTTCTCTTGTATATATATGCATTAGTGCGGCATAAGCACACATATCCTCCCACATACTCGTATCGATTCCTTCAAGATCTTTTCTCCGCAGGTATTCTTAACCCGAAACTCTTTTAATACCCTCACAACGTACATTTAACATTCGTATAACAAACAAAAAAATGAATAATAACAAAACAATTCTTATAGCTAGTCTCGGATTAGTGATTGGCGGACTAGCGGTCTTCTGTTTCATGACAGTATGCCAAAATCATGATGGAAAGTCTGAATACGATCGGTACTCAAAAGAAGCTGGAATGCACACCATGCATGATGGTTCAGTAATGAAAAATACTGAGATGGGAAACATGAAAGGCATGGAACATATGCACATGATGGTGACGAGCGAACGAATGTTTCTTGAACATATGATCCCGCACCATGAAGAAGCGGTCACAACTGCAAAAGAAGTGCTCGAGCGAGGTGGTACAACTGCTGAAATAAAAACACTTGCGCAAAACATCATTACCGCACAAGAAAAAGAAATTGCGAATATGAAGGCGTGGTACCAATCATGGTACGGCGAAGCGTATACGGATAAAAACGTCTACACACCCATGATGCGCGATCTCAAGAGCCTCAGTGGTAAAGATCTTGATAAAGTCTTCCTCGAAGACATGATCATGCACCACATGGGAGCAATCATGATGGCAGAGAGCGTCGCCTCATACATCAGTCACACTGAAATGACTGATCTCACAAAAGCGATCATTACGTCACAAACTGCAGAAATAGGACAGATGAAAACAATGCTCGGTGGCTTATAGAGGTCTGTAGGCTTTCAAAAAACACCACTCACTGTGGTGTTTTTTGTATATTGGAGATTTAGTCAGAAAATGGCGTATATATTGACTTTATTATTAAAATAGGATATAATTTTTGCCTTGTCCGTCCCTAAATTTATTTATATACCTCATATGATTCAATCAATTAAAAACTTTTTTAAGTCACTTTACTCATTCTTTCTTCCTCTCAACACAAGGACTAAGAAAATTCGTGTAGGAGTACTCGTGCTTGTTATTGCGTTTGTTGTTTTTAGACTCTCTAGCAATCCAAGCACTGAAGAAGTTGCTGTAACTCTCCCTCCTGTGGTCTTTGTTGGTACTGTTGCTGATATCAGCGCTACTGATGGTGCATCGTTTGTAGGTACCGTCCGAGCAGTGAACGAAGCGCAGATCCAGTCTGAAATTGGTGGACGAGTCACCTCAGTGCTCGTGAAGCCAAACGATACCGTATACCCAGGGCAAATACTTGCATCTCTTGAAAATGCTTCCGAGCAAGCTTCCCTTCTCCAAGCACAAGGTGCGTACGAAGCTTCTCTTGCAAACGCTGCTCAAAGTGAAGTGTCACGGGGAGATGCGGAGAACACACTCCGTGTTGCACAAAACAATGTACTCAGTACGTATCGTGATGCATACAGCACAGTGAATACAGTTACCTTAAATACACTTGATGTATTTTTTCGTGAACCAACATCCCAAATGACTCCTGGTGTGCGTATTGATAGCTTCGGAAATACACAACTACTCAATGACACAAGAGCAGCATTCAATACGACGCTTGCAACCTGGAAAAAGAGCGTCGACACACTTGCTGTTACAGATGATCTTGATGTTGCACTCCAGAATGCGAGAGCATACGTACAGCCAGCACTCACCATGACTGACATCTTTATTACTGCAACAGCAAAGGCAGAGGATATTGATATGCTTAGCGGTCAACCTGTCACAAGTTACACAAGTGGATTAAATACCGCTCGATCAACACTGAACTCAACACTGTCAAAGATCAGTGACGCTGAGACAACACTCGCGAACGCGCGAGAAAATCTTCGCCGTGCAGAAATAGGTAGTACACAAAATACTGATGTTTCCCTTGCAAACGCACAGTTAAAGCAATCCCTTGGTGTACTACGAAGTGCGCAGGCGAATTACGAGAAAACAATCTTCCGCTCCCCAATCGCAGGGACGGTAAACAGTATGCGCGTGCGTACCGGAGATTTTATTACTGCATTTACACAGGTTGCTGAGATCGCAAACAACGGTACCCTTCAAATCTCGATCTATGTTGGTGAAGCCGATCTTCCACGATTCACTCCTGGCGCAACAGTAACCATCAATGGAAGTGCAACCGGCACCATCACTTCGATTGCTCCTGCGGTAGATTCAGTGACTCAGAAAACTGAAGTGATCGTTGCTACAAAGTCAGACACACTCACAAACGGTAGTACCGTTACCGTACAACTCACCGGAACTGACACTGGGTCAGTTGCTCAGAATGCACCAATCTTGGTACCTATTACGTCGGTAAAGTTTACCGCAACAAATGGATCAATGTTTGTGGTTGAAAATGGAAAGCTCGTTGCAAAAGAGGTTACCGTTGGTTCAGTATCTGGATCCCTCATTGTAATAGAGAGTGGTATTGATCGTAGTACAGAGTTTGTACTTGATGCACGAGGACTTTCTGAAGGACAAGCAGTAGAAGCAGTCACAAAATAATATATGTGGGAATTTTTCATTAAGAACAATCGATTTGGGTACCTCTTTGTTGTTGTACTCACTGCCGTTGGCTTGTATGCACTCAATGCAACTCCACGTGAATCATCACCAGAAGTGGTTATACCCGTAGGTATCGTAAATACGGTGCTTCCTGGTGCGCCTGCGGCTGATGTAGAGTCACTCATCACAAATAAGATCGAACGTGGTCTTACCTCTCTCGAGAATGTTAAGAAAATCACCTCAGCATCGAGAGAAAGTGTGTCGTCTGTCGTAGTAGAGTTTGAGGCAAGTGCTGACGTTGATACCTCTATTCAAGACTTGAAAGATGTTGTCGATATACTCGCGCAAGATCTGCCTGATGATGCCGAGGATCCGTCGGTGACAGAAGTGGACTTTGTGAATCAACCTATTCTCTCGTTCGCGCTTTCTGCAAATATTGACGCATTCGGCTTTACCGTACTCGCAGACAAACTTACTGACGTCTTAGAATCGATTGCTGGCGTATCACGAGTAACGACTCAAGGTGTACAGGACCGTGAAGTGACCGTCATTGTGAACCAAACTGCACTCACCCAGTTCAACATCAGTCTCACTGATATTACAAATGCAATCAGAACTGCAAATATCACCTTCCCTGTCGGACAGATAGAATACGATGGAGTGTCATACAATATTGCGTTTGAAGGTGATATTACTGCGTCAGATGAAATAGCGAATATTGGTATCACGAACCGTGGTGGCCAACCAGTCTTTCTTCGAGATGTTGCTACTATAAACGACGGACTTACTCCAGCACGGACCATATCGCGCCTCAGTGAAGATGGTAAGCCTTCCGCACAATCGATATCCTTTGATGTGTATAAGCAATCAGGCGGTGACATTACTGTGATTGCAAACGATGTGAATGCGAAGATTGCTGAACTACAAAAATCAGGCGAACTTCTCGATGGAGTAACATCTTCAATTATTCTCGATTCAGGGGAACAGATTGAACACGATCTTACCGAACTTTCAAAAACAGGAATTGAGACAATCATTCTCGTCATGATTGCACTCATTCTTACAATTGGTTGGCGTGAGGGTGTACTCGCGGCACTTTCAGTACCACTCTCATTCTTTATTGGATTTATTGGACTCTATTACTCGGGAAACACGATCAATTTCCTTAGCCTCTTCTCGCTTATTCTTGGAATCGGTATCCTTGTTGACACTGCAATTGTAGTCGTTGAAGGTATCAATAGACGCATGAAAGAGAATCCAGACGCAGATCATAAAACAGTTGCGATCGAAACAATTCGAGAGTTTGCTTCCCCGATTATTTCTGGAACACTCACCACAGTCGCGATGTTTGCTGGCCTCTTTATCGTATCAGGTGTTATCGGTCAATTCATTGCAAGTATTCCTTTCACACTTATTTTTATTCTACTTGCTTCAATGTTTGTTTCTTTAGCGATCATTCCGCTCTTCGCTGCAAGTATTCTCAAACCTGAAAGCGTCGATGACTCATCGAGTATACGCGTACGATACACAGAAAAACTTGAGTCGTGGTACAAAAATAAACTATCAAATATTGTTGGAAACCGACCTCGTGAAAATAGATTTAGGTGGAGTATTCGTATTGCACTTGTGTGTGCGCTCCTTCTCCCAATATTCGGACTCGTCAAAGTGGTCTTCTTTGAAACGACTGATGCTGATTATGTCATTGTAGAAGTAGAGACACCTGAAGGTACTACAAAAGAAATTACTGATATCGCAGTACGACGAGTAGAAGAAGTACTCTACAAGCAACCACAAATAGCATCCTTCGTGTCTACCATTGGTAGCGGTAGTCAGTTCGGTAGTGGAGGTACTGGTGAAAAGCTTGCCAACATCTTCGTCCTCCTTAAAGACGATCGAGAAGAAACGAGTGCTCAGATTATGGAAGCACTCAGAGAAGAATACAAAGGAATGCGTGACCTCAAGATTGCAGTGAATCAGCTGAGTGACGGACCACCTACTGGTGCTGCTATTGTGGTGAAATTCTTAGGAGAAGACCTCACAGAAATTACCCGTATCGCAAATGAATCAGCTGAAATACTGAAAGGTATGGAGCATACCGCGAACGTAGAGACGAGTACAAACAATAACAGTACAGAGTTCGTACTCACACTCGACAAAACAAAAGCTTCTGCGCTCGGACTTAATCCATTCACTATTTCGCAAATTGCACGTACTGCTGTATTTGGCTCTGATGCAACATCGATCACCACACTCACTGATGATATTGATGTGGTGGTAAAGCTTAATGTCGGTAATACTACGAATGTGGCCTACGATACTACAAACCAAGCATCCATTGACGCACTTAGCCGAATCAACATACCTACACAGAATGGTGACGTTCCCCTCTCGTCGCTCGTCACTATCTCGCTGCGCGAATCTAGTTCTGTCATTAACCATGAAGAAAATAAACGTGTCGTCTCAGTCACCGCTGACGTCACTGCAGAAGGTAATGCTCGTGAGATTCAAGCAGCCGCGCTTCTAAAAATAAAAGAAACGATTTCAATTCCTGATTCAGTCGTACTCAGTACTGGTGGGGGTGAATCTGAAGAATCCAATAAAGCATTTATGGAAATGCTTCTTGCACTTATAGTAGGGATCCTACTCATGATTGGCATATTAGTGCTTGAATTCAACTCATACCGACACACCATGTACGTACTCTCAATCATTCCGTATTCTCTTATCGGTATCATGGCAGGACTTGCGATCACTGGTAATTCGCTTTCATTCCCTTCTATCATGGGATTCATTGCGCTTACGGGTATCGTCGTCAATAACTCAATTCTCCTTATCGATATGATGAATAGTATGCGCAAGACTAACCCAGAAAAATCAATCCATGATGTCGTGGTTGAATCAGCAGCACGTCGTCTCCGACCGATCCTCCTTACCACAGTCACCACAGTGGTTGGAATGATTCCACTCACCTATGCAGGAGACCTTTGGGCTCCTCTCGCGTACGCAGTCATCTTTGGACTCATCTTCTCAGTACTCATTACGCTCGTACTCGTGCCTATTCTCTACTCACGAAATCCAGGAGAGCTTGGGTAGCAACATCTTGATACAGAGTTGGTCTTTAGCGACGTTTAAGCTTCTGGACTGTTTTACGAAGGTTGTATAGGGTGTACCAAAACCAATTCAGAACAACATCATAGAACGGTGAGTGATGCATCTCTACTCCACCAAAGCGCTTCTTGAAGCGTGTGAGCCCTTCCCAGCCTTGATAGAGGTCACCGTCTGATATACCACCGAAGTTATAAAACTGAGCTCCCATTTCCTTTGCGTGCTGAATCGATTTCCACTGTGTGAGTCCTGAAGGAGAAATGGTTCTATGTTCGCTACTTGATGCTCCGTAGATATGGTTTGCAACGCCACCATACACAACAACCACATCGATCACGAGAGTTTGTCCTTCATAGGTCGCTACAGCTAGGTATCCGTTACACTCGGTGAGATGCTCAAACACATACGCGTAGTATTCGCGTGCATGAAGGCTGAAGCCATTCCGCGCTGCAGTATCTTCCATGAGCGTCATGAAGGTATCGAAGTACGAGGTGAAATTTTGAGTAACAATACTCACCTCAACTCCCTTCCGCTCTGCAAGGCGAATAGAATATCTATTCTTTTCATGAATCTCGCCATAGAGGGTATCTACGTCTTTTGTGAGTGGCAAATACCATTCAAGTCGGGGTTGAAAGTACGCTGAGTGATATGTAGCCTCAAGCGCTTTAGTGAACAAAGGACTGAGCTCACTCTGTGTGAGTGGCTGCGAAAAATCGAGTCGAGCAAACACTGCGTGCTCCTCACGAGTGATACGGAGTAATTCCGCGCGTATAAACTCACAGAGTGCTACTGAATACGCCGACAGTACCGGACCATACGGAATATACAAATACTTCTTTCCAAAAATAAGTGGGAATGCGATTACTTGAAAAAAAGCGACCGGCTTCCCTCCTTCACTAACAACGAAACGTCGCACTGAGCGCCCTAGATTTTTTTGCCATGTGCCGTAAAACTGTGCCTGCGTAAAAGGGACACCTGAGACGAGCGTACTCGGGTCAAATTCCTCCTCTTCTAAGAGCTCGATGCATGTAAACATAGTCATACTAATGTCCTGCATTTTAACCTACTTCAGCATATAGGGCTAGAAAGTAGGGTGATACAAAAGCCGCCCCAGAGGGGCGGCTTTTCATATATACCTGACCTACTCCTGAAGGAATCCCCCTGCCTGATGCTCCCAGAGACGTGCGTAAAGGCCGCCAGATTTAGTAAGCTGGTCATGAGTTCCATCTTCAATAATCTTTCCTTTCTCAAGTACGATAATACGATCCATCTCACGGAGTGTTGAGAGTCTGTGTGCGATAGCCACCACTGTTTTCCCATGCATGAGCTCATGAAGTGCCTTCTGGATAGCTACTTCACTTTCGCTATCGAGTGCGCTTGTTGCCTCGTCAAGAATAAGAATCGGTGCGTCTTTGAGCATCGCTCTCGCGATCGCAATACGCTGCTTCTGTCCTCCAGAGAGTTTTATTCCCCGTTCTCCCACAAGCGTGTTATACCCCTCCTTAAGAGTTGCAATAAAGTCATGCGCCTGTGCTTTCTTAGCGACCGCAATAATTTCTTCATCGGTTGCATTTGGATTTCCATATGCAATATTTTCTCGTATAGAACGATGGAAGAGCATTGGTTCTTGTGGCACTACTGCGACATTCTCTCGAAGCGAGTCTTGCGTGACGTCTGCAATATTCTGTCCGTCGATAGTAATTAAACCTCCTGAGAGTTCATGCTGACGCAAGAGGAGAGATACGAAAGTCGTCTTCCCTGCACCACTCGAACCTACAAGTCCTATGCGTTCACCGGACTTAATAGAGAGATCGAAGTTATCGAAAACAATATTATCCTCGTACTGAAAACGTACTTTGTCCCATACGACGTTTCCTTCGCTTGCTACAAGAGTTGTGGCATTTGGTACATCAAGGATCTCAATCGGCTGCAGAATCTCAGCAAGCCCTTCCTCAATCTCACCAAACGAACGTGCAGTTGCATTAAAGGCTCTCCCAATAAAAAGGAGTGTCCCGGTTATCTGTGAATATAAGGCAAGGATAAGAATAAAATCTCCAGTACCAATATCACCCATCACCCATCGTTGCACTAAAAAATAAAAGATACCAAAGCTAAACACGAACAGAATAATCGTATTGGTAAAAAGCATTTTTTCGGTATAGCTCCAGTTACGAATGTTCGCCTGTCGGTGCTCCTCTGACGCTTGTATGACTCGTATGTATTCATCTTTTGAACGTACATATTGTCTCGTAGCGGAAATATTACTTAAGATATCGACAATCGTGCCTCGCAATTTTGTCCCTAGTTCGGATGCTCGATATGAAAGCTCTTTTTTCTTAGGAGCGAAAAATCGATTTACAACAATGAGTACAACAGTGAGCGTTACAAAGAATATCCCAGAACGCACATCAGCACCCCAAATAAATACTGCAGTAATAATAAATGAAACTAACGCAGAAAGATGAGTCCAGAGAAAGTCAGGTACAAAGCTTTCTATAGCACTTACCACATTCCCTACCTTACTGAGGAGTGACCCAGCAAAACGATCTGAGAAGTACTTGTGGCTATGATTAAGCAGATATGCAACGAGCACATCATATGCATACTTTTTTCCACTCAAGGTCCAATGCATACCAAGGACACCGCTTGCGCGGTACATCAGTTGTACAAGAAGAACCGCAACAGGAAAGAGGAGTGCGTACAGTAAGACGTGCTCTATATCACCTGATTCAGACGCATCGACAATAAGCTTAAAGAGGTAGCTTGTAGACTGTGACAAGCTTGAAGCAATAATCACAATAAAAATAGCTGAAAATGCGACCCATTTTCGCTGCATGGTGACATGCCAAATAAACCGAAGTGGTGTTTTTGGAATACTACTGTTCTGTGCCGTCGTTTCGACGGTTTTGTGTGTTTGTATAGACATAAAAATAGCTGGGCAAATGCCCAATATACTGAATAAGACGTGCAAAGATGATTTTTCTTTCTTATAAAGCAAACAAAAACCTTGCGTTTTGCCAGAACGCAAGGTTTGTTAAGGTACGCACAGGAACCAAGCCGCTTTCACCAGATTTCTTTCGCCTACACGGCAGGCTGCCCTGAAAGAATCTTCACCGTCGTCGTGTAGTGACGCTTGAGCACCGCGCCCACGGTTTCGATAGGTGGATTCGGGTAGAGTTCGCGTACACGCGGAAGGTTGTAGAACGGAACGTTCATGTGGGTATGATGTTCCCAATGATGATCCGTATTGTACGGAAGAAATTGCTTTTCAAACCAGGTCGCTGCGATGCGATACACACTCGCGGTCCCCAAATGCTCCGTCCACATCCTCAGCCGAAACACGGTAATGAACGACGTAAACATCGAAACATTCCAGATGAAGAACACCTTGATGGCGACCTCCATACCTCCGAGGAGGTACAAAGCTCCCAGCACTACTCCCCACCACACAAGCGGTCCAATGACATCGCGTGGTCTTTGTGGAATACCGACCATACGCAAGATGACTAACACTTCCTTTGTACCCCCTCCAACGAGGTCTAGGCAGACTCTTTTCACCATTCCCCACTTGGTCATGGGAAGGTCCCATGCCGGTGCCGTCAACTTCTTGTGGAGAAGTTCAAGGTCTTGCAGAGTTCCCAAGTACTTGTGATGGAATACATGAAACATCCGATACGCGGTCACACCCACAAACGAAGGCCAGAAGACAAAGCATTCGACGAGAAAATCATTGAGGTCCTTATCCCTTGAGATGAGAAAATGTGCACCATCATGCCCGAGGAGGGTGAGCGCATGTCTACGTACTCCGACCACAAGGACAGCGAGAATGTACCCGAGTGGATTGTTGAGGTATATCGCAACCCCGCACGCAATCCCGATTATTCCCCATTCATTCAATGCTGCACGAAGCCATCTTGAAATCGATGGAACTTCAAGTGCACGAATCTTTTCAGCAAGAACTGCCTGTGTCTCATCGTCTTTCATGACTTTTTTCCTTTCGAAGAACAACCAACAAGACATTTGTTGATTGACCGTATTTTATCACATGTACATAGTCAAAAGTCTTACGACAAATGGATACTTGCAGTAGATGCAAGCACTTTTCGACTACCTCAGTCTCTGTTATAGTAGCAATGCCTGCGCGGTTAGCTCAGCTGGTAGAGCATCACATTGACATTGTGGGGGTCACAGGTTCAAGTCCTGTATCGCGCACTCGTAGAAAAACACCCGAAAAGGGTGTTTTTCTTTCACGAGTGCGCGATACAGGACTTGAAAGATTTTCGATATGAGTTTCTATTCCTAATGAAACGAATCAGAAAATCCGGGCTGGAGAAACTTATGAATGAAATGAATTAGTTTCTGACGCCAAGTCCACTGTCAAGAATTCGCCCCTACTACACTTCATACATCCTGAACAGATTCTGTAAGAATCAAGTCCTGAGCAACTTCGTGCACGATACAGGACTTGAACACTCTTTAATACTTCACCATCCCACCACTTACTCTATACTGTACACCTGCGACGTATAGAGTAAGTTGCCTCATAGCTTTCTCTCCCAACATTTTGTATAGTGTCCACTATGATTATCCTTAGTATTGAAACCTCCTGCGACGAAACAGCGGTCAGCATTGTACAGGCTGAAGGCGAATTTCCTCATGCCACCTACACAATTCTCGGTAATGCGCTCTTTTCGCAGATTGACATTCAGCGTCAGTACGGCGGCGTCTTTCCTGCAGTCGCGAAGCGGGAACACGCAAAAGCTCTTGTACCAATGCTCAAGGAAGCACTTACTGAATCATCATTTTTTATCCCAGAGAAAAAAACGCTCGCACAAGAACAAATCGAGACTTTGCACACCATCCTAGTACGCGAACCAGGACTAAGTGACGCCCTCATAGAATTTTTTGAAGAAACGAAACAACCTCCTATCGACATGATTGCGGTCACAAGTGGCCCTGGTCTAGAGCCTGCTCTCTGGGTTGGTATTAACTTTGCGCGAGCCCTCTCATACTTCTTTACTATTCCAGTAGTACCTGTAAATCACATGGAGGGGCACGTCCTTGCGTCTATATATACTGACACTGCACTTCCTCCTGTTTCATTCCCTGCTCTCTCACTCCTTATTTCAGGGGGACACACTGAGCTTGTACTCATGAAGGATTGGACCACCTATGAGCGTGTTGGAGAAACACGAGATGACGCAGTTGGTGAAGCGTTCGATAAGGTAGCACGTATGCTTAAGCTTCCGTACCCAGGTGGACCTGAAATTGGAAAACTTGCAGCCATTGCACGTGAACAAAATCTACCAACATTCAAAGATCTTCCACGCCCTATGCTCGACGCGCCTAACTTTGATTTCTCTTTCTCCGGACTTAAGACTGCGGTGCGGTACGCAATTGCTGATACAGAACTTTCTGAAGAGGAGACGATGCGTATTGCTCGCGACTTTGAAGACTCGGTGACTGAGGTACTGCTTCAGAAATCAAAACGTGCGATTGATACCCACGGTATACATACGCTCATTGTGGGAGGTGGGGTTTCTGCAAACACCTATATCCGCAAAACATTTACCGAATACTTTGGAGCTCACTACCCTGATCTTAAAGTCTATTTCCCTCCTCGCACCCTCTCAACTGACAACAGCGTCATGATTGCCCTTGCGGGACATGCACACATCCTCGATGCACATACCTATGAACACCTAGCTGATCTCAAGGCAGATGGGAATCTCTCTATTGCCACACACTAAGTAAATCGTCTTTTTATCGGCTTATTTTCATGGTATTATCGCAATACTATGAGCGATGAAACAACACAAAATACCAAATCAGAGAATTCGACTATTCCGTCGATTTTCTTGAAGCCATACGAGCCAAAAGAGCACGAAAAGAACATCTATGCACTCTGGGAACAATCAGGCTATTTTAACCCTGACAATCTCCCTGGGGAGCGTACAGAGCAATTTTCGATCGTCATGCCTCCACCAAACGCGAACGGTTCTCTCCATGCAGGACACGCACTCTTTGTGACTATCCAAGACATTATGATGCGCTTTGAGCGTATGAAGGGAAAGAAAGCAGTATGGCTACCTGGCGCAGACCATGCAGGCTTTGAAACGCAGGTGGTATATGAAAAGAAACTTGAGAAGGAAGGGCGCTCTCGCTTCACTATGGATGCGAAAGATCTCTATACTGAAATTATGGACTTCACGCTTTCCAATAAGTCCTTCATGGAAAATCAGATCCGAGAACTTGGTGCTTCATGTGACTGGAGTCGTTCCTTCTTCACACTCGACGAGAGTGTTATAAAAACGGTGTACGACACATTTAAAAAACTTGAGGATGACGAACTCCTCTATCGCGGAGCGCGTATCGTGAACTGGTGCTCGAAACACCAAACATCACTCTCAAACCTAGAGACAGAGCATGTCGAGCGACAGGATAAGTTCTACTACTTCCAGTACGGTCCATTCGTTATTGGTACCGCACGACCTGAGACTAAATTTGGTGACAAATATGTCGTCATGCATCCTGATGACGCACGGTACAGCGAGTACGCGCATGGGCAACAAATAGAGCTCGAATGGATCAATGGACCAATTACCGCTACCGTCATCAAAGATGAGGCCGGTGATCCAGAAATGGGTTCAGGAGTTATGACCATCACTCCATGGCACTCAGGCATCGACTTTGAAATAGCGAAGCGTCACAACCTTCCCTATGAGCAAGTAATTGACTGGCGTGGGAAACTCCTCCCTATCGCGGGTGAGTTTGAGGGTATGACGATCAAAGATGCACGAGAAAAGATTGTTGATAAATTAAAAGCGAAGGGACTACTCGTACGAATCGATGAAGCATACACACATGCCGTCCCTTGTTGCTACAAGTGCGATCGTGAAATCGAGCCACAGGTACGCGCACAATGGTTTGTGAAGACTAAGCCACTTGCAGAAAAGGCACTTCAGGCTGCTGACACAAAAGACATCACCTTTGTGACTGATCGCGACGAGCGCATTTTCAGAGACTGGATGGAAAAGATCGAAGACTGGAACATCTCACGACAGATAGTTTGGGGTATTCCTATTCCTGCGAAAATCTGTACCGCATGTGGACATGGTGCAGTTGATACTACAAATGAAATCATCGCGTGTTCTGTCTGTGGTGGCGAAGTAGAGAATGATCCGGATACATTCGACACATGGTTCAGTAGTGGGCAGTGGCCACTTGCAACTACTGGTTTTCCTGATAGCGACGACTTTAAAAACTACTATCCGACCTCAGTTATGGAAACAGGAAAAGATATTATCTTCTTCTGGGTATCACGCATGATCATGCTTGGACTCTATCGAACGGGCAAAGTACCTTTTAAGAAAGTGTATCTCCACGGAATGGTACGCGATAAGCATGGAAAGAAGATGAGTAAGTCGAAAGGAAACGTGATTGCGCCAAGCGAGATACAGGAAAAATACGGCACTGACGCACTCCGTATGGGACTTATAGTGAATAATGCACCAGGTACTGACATGAACCTCGACCCAGACAAGGTCAATGCATATAAAAAATTTGCAAACAAAGTATGGAATATAACCCGTTTTGTACTCGACAATACACATAACTACACTGGTGAAAAATCGAGTACTATTCCTGAAGATGACGCACATATTCGTGCGCGCCTACACGAAGTGGTAGGAGAAATTACAGAGTACATGGAGAGAGACCGCTTTGACCTCGCGAGTGAAAAAATCTATCACTATGTCTGGCATGAGCTCGCCGACAACATACTCGAGGCGTCAAAAAGCGTCCTCACGGGTACAGATGCAGAACTTCGTACCATTCGCCAAGAGACCCTTACTGAGTGTCTTACCATCTCCCTCAAGCTACTCCATCCATACATGCCTTTTATGACTGAAACTATCTGGCAACAACTACCTCCACACATGAGAGACCAGCAAATACTGATGGTCGCAGCGTGGCCACATGCATAAGAAAAATCACGTATCACTATCCAGTGATACGTGATTTTTCATATACGAGAATGCTACAATACTGGAATGCAGTCTACCTACTTCGCCATAGCCTTCCTTGCTGGCCTCATCCCCGCGCTTTTCTGGCTTTGGTTCTGGCTTCGTGAAGACAAAGCGCGCCCTGAACCAAAAATGCTTATTGTGACTGCGTTCATTTCTGGCATGCTTATAGTGCCACTCGTGCTTCCTTTGCAGCAGTTTGCCGTACAACGCTTTGTGGGCGACAATCTTATTTTTGTATGGGTCATTATTGAAGAGGTATTGAAATACTCTGCGGCACTCATTGTCGTACTCTGGAACAAGGCAGTCGATGAACCTATCGATACCATCATCTACATGATATGTATAGCGCTTGGTTTTTCAGCTCTTGAGAATGCATTGTTTATATTTAATCCACTCGTCCAAGGCGACTACATCAATTCATTTTTAACCGGCAATTTTAGATTTCTCGGTGCAACACTCCTTCATGTGCTTGCGTCAGGTACGGTTGGTATCTGTATGGCACTCGTATACTACAAGAGCACACTCGTGAAAGTCACTACTGCAACATTTGGTTTATTCATTGCTATCATATTGCATGCACTCTTCAACTTCTTTATAATGGATGCAAGCAGTGATACCGTTCTTGGCGTGTTTATGTTCGTCTGGATGGGAGTTATTGTCCTCTTTTTAATCTTTGAAAAAGTAAAGCTACTAGAAAAAACTCATAGACGTACATTATGATTAAAAAACCATCATTTCTTGAACGCATCACCGGTTCAATTAAACTAGACTCAAATAAAGACGATAGCTTTGATGAACAGATCTCCTTTGATGATTCAGAAGAAGCTCAAAACGTAGAACTCAACCAAGGAAATGAGAGTTGGCAAGGAGACGACTCAGACCAAGATGGAGAGCTTCCTATTGATATGTTCCAAACACGCGATTCAATTGTGATCCGGGCTCTTGTGGCTGGTGTGAATCCTGAAGACTTAAACATATCGATCACTCGTGACATGGTCACCCTAAAGGGTATGCGTGAAGAAATGCAAGAAGCACCTGACGAAGACTACTATCACCGAGAACTATTCTGGGGTTCATTCTCACGATCTATCGTCCTTCCTGAAGAAATTGTTATTGATGAAGCTGAAGCAAAGGAACGACACGGTCTCCTTGAAATCATACTGCCAAAGCTCGATAAAGGACGAAGCGCACGACTTACGGTAAAGAGTCACCATCCAAGTAAGTAGCTCCGCCTAAAAGAAAATCCCCAACTAATTAGTTGGGGATTTTCTTATTTAACCTCTATACATAGTGGCGAGTGGTCAGACACCTCGTCTGGTAGCACCTTAAAATCTTTCACAATCACTTCCTTGTTTACAAAAACATAATCTGCAAACTTTTCTGGCTTTGTGTAATAGCTCGTACGTGTTGATGTGATAGCGTATTCGGTAATGAGGTTTCGGAGTCCTCCTGCTTCAAGTATTTTAATACTCTCAGTCTCGGGTAGAAGGTTCATATCGCCACAAAAGATTACTTCGCCGTGAAGACCTTTTGTGAATTCAAGAATGTTCTCTGATTGCCTGATGCGATCCTCAGAATCTGTCTTTCCTTCTCCATTCCACAGTCCATGAAAGTTACAGATAGTTCGGGTTGTGTCACGATCCTTTATGGTCACATACTGAATATTCCGCGCATGGTGGCCAGGATCTCCTTCTGGAACAAATCCTCGTTCCTTATGTACAAAGATGTCTCCTGAACCAAGTACATCGATTCCCTTTTTCACCAACATCAATAAGCCATAATTATCAAGGTGACTCGGATGGAAAAAATATTCGTAGTCAGACAACAGCTCAGTAATCTCTTGCTTGCCGTAGGTCATAATGTTCTTATGATGAATTGGGAATTTCCCTGCAAGTTGCCCTTCGAGATGATCGTATGGTGCTGACCAAATTTCCTGAAGACAAAAGATATCAACAGTATCTCTTTGTGTGGCAAGAAAACTGAGGACTTTCTCCTTCCCCGCTCTGCCACCCCAAGTATTGAGGGTTACGATTTTCATGGGTTAGAGTATAGCAGATTTTAGGGGGCTCGGTGACTAAATCTAATTCACTATGTTCTGTCTCTGGCGTCAAGTTGCTAAGTATAATTTTCACTACGTTTAATTCTACTAAGCACTTCCTACCCGACCTCGCGGTTTCTGGCATAAGGAAAGCCAGAAACATCGCTGCGGTTCACAAAACGACAAAAGCCTCCATGAGGAGGCTTTTGTCGTTTTGAGCTGGGGGGCGGGCTCGGCGCAACTCACATCAATATTTTTAATCGTTTCACTCAAAAAATATTTACCCTGAATTAATCCCCCGGATTGATTCAGCTACTCTGCCTCGGCTTCGCTTCCGGCTTTCGAGCCTGGGCTCGGCGCAGGTTTCTAAGCTCGTAAACTCGCTAAGAACCTCCTGCCCTGACTCATTCGTTGCAAAGCAACATCATTCCGTCTTTCGAGCCCACACGTAACGTGCCTATGCACGTTACTCCCCCAGCACACACAGAAAAGGCCCCTTTCGGGGCTTTCTGTATGTGTGCTGGGGGGCGGGCTCGAACCGCCGACCCCTTGCTCTTCAGGCAAATGCTCTACCAACTGAGCTACCCCAGCAAATGAGGAATTGAGCGCAAAAATTACTTTTGCATTCAAGTTCCGAATGTAGCTGTGGAAAGATTTCTCTTCCTTCGCCAATCGAGAAACAAGGTGGATGTTTACATACATCTTGTTCGAGAGTGAGCGAAGAAAAGCTTCTTTACCCCAGCAAATGAGGCTCTACTGCACAAATTTTGTGCTCAATGATGGTAGCATATTTTACGAATCAGTACAGCCTTCCCATCCTACCTAGTTTGTACTATCAATAATACCTTGAATTTCTTTAAGTCCTGGCAATTCCCCAATACCTGCCTTAAAGACGTCATAATTTGACCCAAGGGCTTCAAAATATGCTTCAAAGACGAAGTACAGCGCAAATGGTAGTCCAATAAGAATTGCATACCACACAATACGAAATACCAGCCCGTACACACTATACTTGTGTAGCTTTTTGAGAATAACATTATTTTCCTTCACTAACACAGCATTTTCTCGGAGTAGGCGAAGTACCTCTGCGTCTTCTTCAGGTGTCATCTGGTAAGTATAGCAAAGACTATCTCAAATAAAACTGCTTTTATACATAAAAAAAGCGGCCCAGATTTCTCCGGGCCGGCTTCATATTGGTTCACTCACGTTCTACCGTGGAGTGAAGAAGGTGCGTTCGGCCACCTCAAAGATCGCAGCATAGTATGGCCCGGCATCCCGCATTGCTGTTCGCTTCTTTTCGAGAGCGAAAATCAGGCATTCCGGAGCGATGTTCTCACCCGCTTCGAGCCTGATAGCCCATTCAGCAATATGAGTGTCTTCTACCCCTGCAGCACCCTTGCGAGCAACTGCGACAAGGTCTTCATATGAGCCATCATGCCGACGATACAGATCAACGAAGAGGTCGATGCGTTCGTAAATCTTCTTGATCTGCGCGCGTGTCATCGCTATATCAGCGAGCACATTCGCTGCAGTCTTTAGCCGTCGTGTTGTCGGTACACCATACCCCTCAAAGAAGGTCCATACATCAGCGAGTGATGCGTGTCCCAAATTGAGGTACTGGAGCGGTTTTTCCGACACCTCTTCAGATACAGCCTGCATCATGGCGTACGTCTGCTGAACTGGTGTTGTGGTAAAGGCAGCAAACTCGTCACCGCCCATCCGTGCAACCCATGAATCAATGAAGCGATGTTTGAAAATTTGCGCCATTCGCACGAGTACTTCATCACCTTTTGCATGGGACATTGCGTTGTAATACGCAAGAAACGCCAGGTCTCCGGCAATGAAGTTCACCTCCACGTCTGGAGCCCACACACACTCACCTGTTTTCTCAAAATGAGGCAACTTCTCTTCCAGAGTCTCCATGAGCCGCTCGAAGAAGAATGTTCGCTGCACAAGACCCGTCACCGAGTCTGATGAAGAGATGACCAATTTCTGGAACATCTGTTCAATACTGTGCGCAGCATTCACGAAGTTTGCACTACGCAAGTGAGAAGCACCCCATAGAGCCGACTCAAATGACTTCCGAAGAAACACATTAATTTCCATTTTCACCTCCAAAGTACAAATAGATACAGCCGTCTCCCCTTCAAAAAGGGGCAACGGCCGTTCCTCCGCCTCATTTCTTCGGCGGTTGTTCGAGCTTTACTTGCTCGATGGGTGGTAACACCCGTTTGTGCGCCAAAAGCGCGGCAAACAGTTTTTCGTTCATGTGAATACCTCCATCCGACACTTCGACAACGGGATGCTGTCGTTCATGCGGAGCATTCCTATGCATTGTAGATCATAATAAAAAATAGTGCAAGAAAATGTTTATTTTTTACATACAAATGTATACGTATAAAAAATAAATATGTAGTATGAAAAAATATTTATTAATTTTAGTTGAGTCTGTGAGTGGTATGTTGAAATATGTAGGTCATATTCTGAGTTGTTTGTGGTCACGAATCACTAAGTAATTAATGCTTGAGTGATGTTTAAGTTTGGTCACGATTGTACGTTAGACGTCAGGTTTCTAAGTTCATTTTGTGGTCACGAATCACTATTTTATAAATGTTTAGTTTGGTCACGAGTGTACGTTAGACGTCAGGTTTCTAAGTTCATTTTGTGGTCACGAATCACAAAGTAATTATGCGTAAGCAATGTGTATGTTTGGTCACGAGTGTACGTTAGACGTCAGGTTTCTAAGTTCATTTTGTGGTCACGAATCACTATTTTATAAATGTTTAGTTTGGTCACGAGTGTACGTTAGACGTCAGGTTTCTAAGTT